>OIYR01001419.1_pt1 | contig 12006 bp, 8 predicted proteins | sample 1588221 | NCBI WGS metagenome assembly OIYR01 (sample SAMN03283292) | human gut metagenome | biome: human-associated habitat; material: feces | host: Homo sapiens | place: Peru | collected 2012 | reverse complement strand
TTAATTTTCAACAACTTAGACTACATGTTCCGGATTTTATCCGGACAGTAGTGATCTCATATCTTTAACTTATTTAATGCAGCAAAGATACACATTTTTTCGGTTCTTATTCTCTTTTTTCCTCATTTCTTCACAATCTTTTTAAATTGAACCAATTTGAACCAATGCATTTTCATATTTTTTAGGTAATTTTGTCCCCAAAAGTAAATGAAAATAATAACTAACACAGATTATATGATGAGAAGACTTCTACTCTTTTGCTTCTTCGCCTTTGTAGCGGTGGCAATGTCGGCTCAAAACAATCTGGTGATACGAGATTTCAAGTATCAGCAGTACGACCAGACTGCCAACCTCAAAGGTACTCTGAAGAAAGACAACAACGGCAGGACAGCTGCCTTGCTGAAAATCGAGACCAATCTCGATGATCTCGCCTTCGATGGTGGTTCCTACGGTATTGTAACCACCGAGCACAAGACGGGTCAGTGGTGGGTCTATGTTCCTGAGCGTGCTCAGAAAATCACCATCCGCCATCCTAAGTTCGGTGCCTGCGAGTTTTATTATCCTTCTGAAATCAAAGCCGCACGCACTTACTCCATGCAGCTCACCCTGGAGGGTATGGATGTTGCCATCGAGACTTCCGTAGCCGGTTCGAGCATCTTCGTAGATGACGAGAATGTGGGCAAGTCCCCTCAAACCGTCTATCTTACCTACGGAATCCACCACATCACCGCCCGCAACGGTAACATGTACTATGATGAGAACATCAACATCACCAAGGATGGAGACAAGCTTCTCTCCCTGCAGATGAAAGATGAGAATGAGCTTTATGGTACCGTGAACGTAACCGTGGCAGATGGTGCAGACATCTATTTTGATGGCAAGAAGGTGGGTATCGGTTCCTGGTACCAGCGCCTGAAGGCAGGTACCTACGTAGTGGAAACCCGCAAGCAGAACTGCGAGAGCCAGACCACCTCTTTCGAAGTGGAAGGCAAGAGCGACAAGACCGTAGAGGTGAAAGCCCCTATCCCATACACCGGCTCCCTCACCGTACTCACCACTCCTAAGCAGGTAGGAATGTACAGCGACACCAAGCTGCTCTCGGAGAACGGTTTCGCCAAACTGCCTATCGGCAAGAACGAAATCACCTATAAGCACGAAGGTTACCGAAGCATCACCCGCACTTATGATATTCCTCGTGACGGCGAGCTCAACGATACCATCAAGCTCAAGCCACTCACCTACATCAAGAAGAGCGGCATCTATGCTGGCGTTGCCTTCACCTACGGAGGAAGTACCATGGGTGTAACAGGAACCCTGGGTTTCAGCATCTCCAACTTTGACGTGCAGGCATCTTACACCATGGGACTGGCAGAAAGCGACCCGGTACACTGGTATGCTAAAGAGACCAACGTAGAGCAGGAGGTAGATACCTACAAGCTCAATACCATCAGCGTAAAGCTGGGTTACCAGTTTGCTCTCAGCATGCGTGTAGGACTCACCCCACAGATTGGTTATATGACTCAGACCTTATCCAGCAGCGGTCAGTATGGCGACGGAGCCAACTGCGGTTCGTTCACGGTTGGAGCCAAGTTGCTGATTGCTCCAGTGCCTCATCTTTGTCTGATGCTGAATCCTGAGTTCGCCATTCCTAACAAGAAGAGCGAAACTTACAAGAGCATTGTGGATGTAGGCGGCTTTGCCGAGGGCGGTTTCTACGCTCATGCCGGCATCATCGTGAATTTCTAAGATTGATTATATAATCATCAAACCTCACATTATATAATATAATAAGGTATATGAAGAAGAAACAATTATCGATATACAGCCTAGCCCTGGCAAGCCTCCTGGTTTTGCCCCTAGGCTCTCTCACCTCCTGTTCCGACAAGGAGGAGACGGATGTCTTCGCCTCGGAGGAGCTGAGCCTCAACATGACTTTGACCCCTACGATCGTAGATCTGCCAGCAAGAAATGCCTCGCAAGACATCACCATCACCTCGAATACGGCGTGGGGAGCCGTGAGCGACGTAACTTGGGCGAAGCTGAGCGCAGCCACAGGAGTAGCCAATGGCACGCTTACCGTTTCTCTTGACGATAACACCAGCACAGAACAGCGTACTGCCATCATTACCTTTACATACGGTAATACCCAGCAGACGGTTACTATCACTCAGGCAGCAGCAACAGCCACACTCTCAACAACAGAGGTTACTCTTGGTGCCAAGTCATCAACCCAGGACATTAAGGTAACAAGTAACTCTGTCTGGTCAGTCTCAACCGAGGACTCCTGGATTCATCTAGACGATAGTGAGGGAGACAGCAATGGTCGTTTCTCGTTCACGTTGGATGACAACCAGTCGTTTTCTTCCCGTCAAGGCAGAATTACATTTACCTATGGTTCTGGAAGACAAACCATCACAGTTACTCAAGAAGGAGCCAAAGCCACGACGTTTGAGAAGACCCTGGTTAACAACATCGGTCGCTACCAAGCAGACATTTCAGGAATCTTTAATTCCGTATTCAATGTAACCGAGTATGGTGTGGTCTATTCTGCAACCGTAGCAGAGCCAAAAATAGATGAAGAGAATGCTCAAATCCACCAAGTAGTAGTTAGCACAACTCCAATCACCCAGGATATTGTCAGTGCAACGATGAAAGGCTTGAAGGCAGGTTCTACAAACTATGCAAGGCTCTATACAAAGGGTCCACTCGGAACAGAATATGGTCCGGTAATATCATTCGTAACATCAGGTGGTTCACCAAGTTCTGACGACAACCCGACACCGGGATATTAAATAACAACATCGAATAACAATAAAACTATAAGAATATGAAAAGATTATCGCTTTTAATAACTATGTTTGTGCTAGCAATTTCACAATTATCAGCACAAGACAATTCCAACACAGGAACAATTACCTTGTCACACAATGGTAAGGAAACTAATTTCGCTTACAATAAGATGAGCGATGCTGTAGAAGCAGCAGCAGATGGAGATACCATTTATCTGAGTAATGGTGAGTTTGAAGGTGATTTCAGATTAACCAAGAAGATTGCTTTTATCGGAAGTGGAGCCGAGAGCAATAATGGTACGGGTACTTATACTCACTATAACAGCGGAAATATCGTTGTAGCTATACCCGAAGGAACCAAATTAAGTGCACGTCTTTTCGATGGCATCTACTTCGATAATAGCATTACATTTCAAACTACTATAGAGAATGTTATATTTAGGAAATGTAGAACTCCATGGAACATAAATGTTAATAAAAACATAGAGAGCTTTTATTTTGACAGATGTTATATAAATGGTAACCAAAGCAGCAGCATCAAGAAAGTTGTTGCAAGAAATTGCCAAATAAACAATCTAAATATGTCTGGCTCTGACTATAATGAAGTGGCGGCAAACTGGCAATTCATTCATTGCACAATAGAACTGAGCACCTTTGGATGGAGCGGCGATGACGGAAACACCCTTTACTATTGTCCACTTCAAGGTGTCTTCTCAAATTGTATTATCTCTAATTATGCAAATGGAAATGTATCTGTTCTTTACGATCTGGGAAATCCAGAATCATTGACGGCAGCTTACATCAATTGTCTTTTCTATAAACCAGCAGAAGGTAAAGATATATTCAACGGAGCAACAACACAAAACAACATGTTTTACGATGCTCTAAACTTAGATGACAATTGGCAAAATAGAATACAAAATTTAACAAAGGAGCAGCTTCAAGAGAAGAAATATTTAGGCAATGATGGCACTGTGGTAGGTTGTTATGGCGGCAAGAATCCATATACACTGAAACCTAACATCCCTATAGTATCATCTAGTAAAGTACATTTGGACAGAACAAAAAAGCAAATCCAAATCAACATTAAGCTTTCATCACAACAATAAATGCATACAATTATGAAAAAGATTATACTTATAATTATCTGCTGCTTATTTTCAGCAGCAACAACAGTTCTTGCACAAGAAAGTGGAAAAATCTTCTTGCAACACAATGGTACCATTACAAATATATATGAGTATGATGGTATGAGTAAGGCTATAGAAGCTGCAGCCGAAGGAGACACCCTATTTCTCAGCTCAGGTAACTTTAATAGTGGTTTCACTATTAACAAGTCTATTGCCATCATCGGCACATCTGCGACTGGCAACAACTCCTCAACCATTTCATGGAACGGAGGCGAAAGCAAGATCCAAACAGAGAACGAGAAAACCATATCTTCTATTTACATAGAAGGAGTTTCTTTTAATAGTGACTTACAAATCTATTCAAAAATCAAGACTTTTTCCATCAAGAAATGTTATTTTAATGGTATTAGTCTGGGATATAACTCTTCCAACACAGAAAAAGCAACCATAGATAGATGTAGAATCAGTTCTTTATCTATGGGTGGACAAATCAAAGACCTTACCTGCAAGAATTCACAAATTAATAACGCAAATGGAGGAGGTTTCACTATTACTTCTTGCAAAATAATCAATTGCAACATTAGAAGAGTCGAGACTTATTCCAAAACTATGTTTATCAATTCTATCATCAATTCTGTCGGAAACGGAACTGACAGCTATTTGTCTTCAGAATGTATACTTGTGAATACCCTTTACCATAATATGAATGGTTATGACCCAATGCAAGAGTGTTCACAGCAAGACTGCTGGTCTTCAACAGAGACTCTTATTAGTGATGATGACAGATATAATTGTACCTTAACCGCAGACCAACTTAAAAAAGCCGACTATCTAGGAACAGACGGTACTGTTGTTGGCTGTGAAGGTGGCGTCAATCCATATACCTTGGAACGCCATGTACCTGTTATCACACAAAAGGGAACCAAGGTAGATCTTGACAGCAAGAAAGTAATCATCAATGTAAATGTTACCGCAAAATAAAAATGAAAGCGTATGCTTAAACGTTTATTATATTTCATAGGATTGGCTATCATACAGTTACTCTCATCAGTAACTGTACAAGCAGCTGACACCTCTAGCCTAGAAGAAGACATAGAGGAACTGCCTGCTAAAGCTATAGCCTATTGCTACTGGATAGACGATAACGTGACTGCCAAAACGACGAAATCCTTTGATGGAAAGGAAATACAACAAGCGATTGATATTTCATCGCTAAAAACAGGCGTCCACATTTGTCATATTCGGTTTCAATGCAAAGATTCTGGATGGAGTCCTATACAAGACATCAGTTTCTACGTGAGCAACATAAATGACGAAACTAAGGATGATGACGGAATCTCTCCTGTTGCCCAATACGAGTATTGGATCAATAAGTCCAATAAGAGCGCTCCTATCAAATACAAACAGGCAGACATAAAGATAGAAGTCAATACTGCCAATTTGCCAGATGGCAAAAACAGTTATCAAATCTGTTCTACAGACGGAAAAGGAAGAAAAAGTTTTTACGAAGGTTCTTTTTTCACGATTGATCCTACCAAAGGTGAAGATGAGGTCCAAGAAGAAGCATCCAAAGCTGTTGCCTATCGCTATTGGTTAGATGAAAATTCCAGCAAGAAGCAGGAAGTCAGTATAAAAAATGCCGAAGAATTCACTTGCAACATAGATATTGCAAATCTTGCTCAAGGAGCTCACACTTTACATTTAGATCTGAAATCAAAAGACGGCAGATGGCTTTCAGGAAAAGATGTCTACTTCTATGCTGGAAACAGTAATCAAGACGCCAAAGAAGAAGCTACAGCTATCGTAAAATACGAATATTGGTTTGATGAGCAGACAAAACAGACAAGCAGCAAGTTTGAGAAAGCAGACATTGCCATTGAAAAGAATCTATCTGAATTCTCAACTGGCAAGCATACTTTTACAATCTCTGCAATAGACAAGAAGGGAATGAGAACCTTTGAAACAGGAAACTTCCTTTGCTTTGCTATCAATATAGATGACAAAGAAGACGCTGCAGCAAAGCCTGTTAGCTACCAATATTGGATTGACAGCGACAAAGAGCATGCAAAAACAGTTGCTTATACCAAGGCAGACATCTCTACTGCACTAAATGTCAGCAACCTAGCCAATGGTGTGCATACTTTCAATTTACGTATTAAGAACAGTGACAACATATGGGGTCCAACCAATCAATACGTATTCTATGCGCCTGGTAAAACTGACACCGCAGATCCTTCTAACGCACAGCAGGACATCGTTGGCTACCGTTATGGAACAAATGGTGTAGTAAAGGAAAAGACTCTTACAGCTGTTAGCAGTATTACTGCACTTTCTGAAGAGATAGAGTTTCCAAAGCTGACAAATATCACCAATGTAGAGAAGTACAGATTCGCATTCAAAGAAGACAAGACTGTATCTATAGATCGTGACCTGAAGATGACTTACTTTATCCAATTTAAGAACAAATTGGGAGAATGGGGAGAACCTGCAAGTTGCGACTCTACACAAACAGAGAGCTTCACAAGAACAGCCAAGGCATTGGAGTTACAGCGCACGTTAGGAATCAAGAAACAAGATGGCGGAGATTTCGAAATCGTGAATTTCACTATTCCTTCTGCTAACGCTTACTACTTGAGTACAGCAAACAACTGTAATATCCTGCTCTATCAGAACAACGGACTTATACAGAAGCTTGAAGCAAAGGACTTAGTTGGAAATGACAAGACCAGCTACTTCCAGAAAGGTAATTACTATGCCGTCATCTACAACCAAGATGAAGATGGCAGTATCAGAATCACCAGTAGTGCAGATTGCGTACCAACCCCTACATTAACTTATGCTAACCATAAGGTTACAGCTACATGTGCAAAGCAAGGGGCAAAGATCTACTATACATTGGATGGTTCTATGCCTACAGCTAAGAGTACACTCTACAAGAGTCCAATTGAGATGACCTATAATGGTGTAGTAAAAGCAATTGCCCTGCTGGATGGTACAGCAGACTCACATATTGCGAAATGCGAGGTGAACGATTTCAAGACACAAACCTGTGCAACCCCTACCATCAACTATAATGGTAAAAAGGTTACATTGTCGTCTAGTGTTGCCAATGCTGACATTTATTATACAACAGATGGAACTACCCCAATACCGGGTGATTCACGGAAATATAGTAATGAAAGCATTGAGATAAATGGACTCGGTACTATCAAGGCTATTACAACCAAGGACCTGATGAACAACTCTGAGGTTGCCACTTATGTGATACCAGCCTACTACGACGGCAAGAAGCAAGTAGAAGTAAAGACCGCAGGAAATTTGGCAAAGGCATTCGAGTGGAATAACGGCAAGCCTGCCAATGAAAATCTGAAGGTGATTGGAACCATCAATACCACTGACTTATCTAGTTTGAGAGGTATGACGACTATCCAACACCTTGATCTCAGCAAGGTCAACATCGAAGGCAACGCCCTGCCAGACCAGTCTTTCGCTAATATGGGATTGAAGACCATAAGTCTTCCTGCTTCACTTAAGACCAGTGGTAAGGAACTGTTTACCGGAAACCAGGCATTGGCTGCCATCATTTGGAACGCCAATGAAAACCTGCCAGCAGAAGCATTGTCGGGTATTGACAACCCTAACTTGCTGCTCTATGTGAATACCAAGACTTATGCACCTGCCAGTATGAACAATGTTGTTGCAGGAGGTAATGCAGAAAGCATCGTACTCACAGAACCAGGTTCAGACATCGCTTCAGCAGGAAACTTCTACGTTCCTACAGCGTTTACTGCACAGAAGATTTCTTATACAAGAAACTTCAAGCAAGAAACAGAGATCGGTGTTTGCCAGGGTTGGGAGACCATAGCTTTGCCTTTTGAGGCTCAGACTATCACTCACGAGACAAATGGCGCAATTGCTCCTTTCGCAAAGGGAGACAAGACAGCCAAACCATTCTGGCTCTATGAACTATCTCCTAATGGAGGTTTCCAGGCTGCAGCTGGTATCAAGGCGAATACACCTTATATCATAAGTATGCCTAACTCCATGTCGTACTCTGATGAGTACATCTTAAAAGGCAACGTAACATTCTCTGCTACCAACGCAGCAATAAATGCTACTGCAGGAAATAGCATAAAGAATGATTACCGTGAGTTCATCACCACCTTCGAGCAGATTGCCAAGGGAGATGGTATCTACGCCCTCAACGTAGGTGAGGAGTATCAGGGATACAGACCGGGTAGTATCTTTGCAGACAACTACAAGGATGTGAAGCCATTCGAGGCTTATCTCACTACTGCACAGGCAGCACAAGCATTCAGCTTGCAGTTTGGCGGTGGTGTTACCGGCATCGACAACCTGCCTGTCAAGAACGTAGAAGGCGTGAAGGCTTGGGCCAACGGTTCTACCCTCTTCATCCAGAGCGACAAGGCACGCAAGGTAATGGTATTCAGCACGACGGGTATGCTCATGAAGACCGTGGCTGTAGAGGCTGGCGAAACCGCCTCTGTCAGCGACCTGCCTTCAGGCATCTATATCGTCAACAACAAGAAGGTGGCTATCAAACGATAGCCACCCTTTTCTGATTTTTGGGCGCAAAAACGAAAATGAACCAATTTGAACCAAATGGATTTCAAAAACTTTTCGTACCTTTGCCCCAAAGTTAGAAATGATAATAGTTTCAATAGAATTTTATCAAGTAAAGACAATGAAAAAGATAATAATGATAATGGCTGCAGTCCTGGCTCTCTCAACCAACTGCACCGTAGCTCAGGCACAAAGCGCTGATTCGCAGTATAGTCAGCTCCTGGCAAAACAGCTCAAGAAGCAATACAAGAACAAGATCAAGGAGCTGAAGAAGGAAAAATGGCAGATCTATGGTTCTTCTCGTACACTCGAAGTGGCTTTGCTCTCTCATTACGACAAACTCGCCAAAGGCGGGGAGGATGCACATGAGATCATCGGAACAGCCACCAAGTTCAAGTCAAAGAACATCGGACACCAGACAGCCATCAACAATGCCTGCAACATCTACGCCCGCCAGGCTGGAAGCCATGTGAAGGGAAGAGTAGTGAGCGATATGGGTGCCAACAGCGACAGCATCGTCAACGAGTTCGACCACTTCTATGGAGCCTATCAGTCGCTCGTAGAGAAGGAAATCAAGGGCGAGATGCAAGAGAGCTTCAGCCTCATCCGTCCTTACAAGGATGGAAGCTTCGAGATGCAGAGCTTCTTCATCGTAAACGAAGCAGAAGCTAGCAAGGCTCGCATGCGCGCCTTCGAAATCGCAGCCAAGGAATCTGCGGTAGCCCAGAAGTATGCTTCCAAGGTAGGAGAATTCATCAAGGAAGGCTTCGCTGCCCAGTAAACAGGAATAAAAAGTAAATGATTGATAATTGATAACAGAAGATAAAAGCAAAGACAAGATTTATGCATAAGACGATTTGGATGATCTTGATGCTCCTTCTGCCTCTCACCTCTCTGGCACAAACGGCAGAGGAAAGGGCGGAGCAGATGAAGGCTAACGCGGAATACATCTGCGGAGAGGGATGGGGAGACACATACAACTCTGCTGACCAAGCCGCACTGGCTGACCTCATCAGCAAAATCTCTCTCAACATCTCCAATTCCTTCGAGATTAAGGAAGAGGAGTTTAATACAAACAGTAGCTTCGACTCGAAAACGGCGATAACTTCGGTGATGAACAGCTATGCACAGGCTACGCTGACCAACACCTTCAACCTCGTGATCAGCAATACTCCTCAGACCCACGTGCTGAGATACATCAGAAAAAGCGAAGTAAACAAGATCTTTGATGAGCGAAAGGAAAAGGTGTTCGACTATGTGCGCTCTGCCATGAGAGCCGAAGAAAAGGCAAAGATAGACGATGCCCTGCGCAACTACTACTGGGCTTTCGCCATGGTGCGCAGTCTGCAGTATCCAAACAGCGTGAAGATGACCATCGATGGTGTACAGCGCCTGCTCGTTACCTGGATTCCACAACAGATAGAAGAGATCATGAGTAATCTATCAACAAAAATAGCCAGCAAAGACGGCAACGAAATCAATCTCTTCATCAAGTACAAGGGTGAACCGGTTACGAGCCTCGACTACACTTACTTCGACGGACAGACCTGGAGCAACCTCTACAGCGCTAAGGATGGTATGGGTATCGTAGAACTGAGACCAGGAGTGGAGATCAACAGCCTACAGCTGAAATACGAATACGAATACGCTGACCAATGCCAGATAGACAAGGAGTTGGAAAGCGTGATGCAGCTCTTCAAGGGAACCTCTTTCAAGAATGCATCCGTCTATATCAACAACCTCGACAAGAAGTCGGCTGTTTCAAGCGAAGCCAAAAAGGAGTTCGAGAAATCGGTCAAGACTGAATCGGCAGCCAACCTGGAAACCCTGAGCAAGGTGGAAAACGAAAAGGAACTCGCCGGCATCATGACAAGAGTCATCAACGCCATCAAGGCAAAGAACTACGACAGCGTAAGCGACTGCTTCTCGGAGGACGGACTGGAGATGTACAAGAAGCTGCTCAACTACGGACAGGCACGACTGCTGGGCAACCCGCAGTTCTCGTTCTACACGATGGGCAAGCGCGTGGTGTGCCGCAGCATACCGATGGCATTCTCCTTCAGGAACAACAAGCGCAAGTTCGTGGAAGACGTAACCTTTACCTTCGGCGAGGACAAGAAGATAGAATGCGTGGCATTCGGACTGGGCAGCCAGGCGAAGACCGACATCTTCGACAAGGGTGTGGGTGCCTGGAGCGACTATGCCAAGATGGTGATAGCCACCTTCCTGGAGAACTACAAGACTGCCTATAACTTACGTCGCTTGGATTATATCCGGAATATCTTTGCCGATGATGCTGTCATCATTGTGGGCAATGTGGCTCGCAGAAGCAATCGTACTATCGGGGCAAATGAGCGAAACATATCTCTCAGAGGACAAGAGGTGATTCTCTATAACCGCTATACCAAAGATCAATATCTTGCCAATCTGGAGCGTTGCTTCCACAACAATGAATTCGTGAACCTGCGTTTCTCCCATAATGATGTGCAATGGTTGGAGAAATATGAAAACGAGGAAATCTATGCCATCCAGATAGGACAGGAATACAATTCCTCAACTTATGCAGACAAGGGCTATCTGTTCCTGTTGGTGGATATGACCAATCACGATGAACCGCAGATAAAGATTCGTACCTGGCAACCTAATGAGGTGGCCATGGAGAAACTGTATAATGCAGGTGATTTTTATAAAGACTAACTGGCTGGCTTTTAAATGCCTAAAGCCATGAAAATATTAACTTCTTAAAAATAGAAAGAGATGAAAAAGATTATGACTATTGCGTTGTTGGCAATGTTTGCCAATGCAACATTCGCACAGAGTGCGCTGGAATTGGCTAAGCAGCAGGCTGAGCTGAAAGCTTATCAGATGAAGGCGTTGAATGCCAAACCTACAAAAGATGCCAAGAAACAGGCTAAACAGTTTAAGAAAGAGGGATGGACTGTGCCTGCTGGTGAGAAGAGTATCGAACAGCAGATTACCGAAAGCCATGTTTACGGCGAAGAGTTGATGGCAGACAGAGCTGGCAATGCAGTGAAGCGTTATATTACCCATACGGCTATCCAGGCTGCCAGCACCTATAATGCCGGGTATGCAGCAGCACGTGCCAATTCCTTGACAGAACTTGGTGGCTTCCTGAAAACCAACTTGATTGCTGCTATTGAAACTCAGTTGAATAATGAGGGCAAATCAGCCATAGATGCAGTGAGTGTAGATAAGTTCAACCAGAAGGCACGATATATCGTTGATGAGGCATTGACTAATTCCATTCCGATGCTCACCATCTATCGCCGATTGCCTAACAACAATTTCGAGGTACAGGTGCGCTTGGCCTTTGATAAGAAAGACTTGATGGAAAGTCTGAAAGCCAAGATGCAGCAGGAGTTGAAAATCGAGGGAGATAAGTTGACGGACATCGTAGAGCAGGCAGTAAATCGTGTCAAGTAAAATCATGATTGTTGATAATACGAGGGCAGCATTGCTGGAGGCAATCAAGCGAACTGGTC
>OIYR01001416.1_pt1 | contig 12014 bp, 12 predicted proteins | sample 1588221 | NCBI WGS metagenome assembly OIYR01 (sample SAMN03283292) | human gut metagenome | biome: human-associated habitat; material: feces | host: Homo sapiens | place: Peru | collected 2012 | reverse complement strand
AGAAATAACATTTAAAGAAATGATAGCTAATTTAATTATAGTATTTATTGGTAACTTTATTGGGGCTATTTTTATTGCTTATATGTTAAAAATAGCTGGTTGTTTAAATGTTGAATCGATTTATACTACAGCTTATAATAAAATAAATTTTGATTTTTTAGAAGCTTTTTTTAAAGGAATTTTATGTAATATTTTAGTATGTATGGCAGTATTACTTAGTTTTTCAGTTAAAACAATTCAAAAAAAAATGTTAGTAATTTTTATTCCTATATTTTTATTTATAGTTTTAGGTCTTGAACATGTAGTTGCTAATATGTATTATATTTTTGCTGCTCATTTAGGAAGTAAAGCTATAACCATTAAAGAAATGCTTTTAAATAACATTATTCCTGTCACTTTAGGAAATATTATTGGTGGCATGACTTTGGCTTTTATTATTTATGAAGCACATAAAAACAGCTAAAAGCTGTTTATTTTTTGGCATTTTTTAATATTGTTAAAACTTCATTAATAGCTTTTTCACTAGGATAATCATGATAAAAAGCATCATTAGAAATAACAATTTCAAAATAATTATTTATGTCTTTTTGAAAATAAATAAATGAAACCTTAAGATCATCTTTACTACAATTTAAGATCCAATAAGTTTCGTTTTGAAAATCTTTTTTTATTGGTTCACTTATTTCATAGTTTTTATATTGTTCTGTACTAAAAATATTTTTTAAAGTAGTTTCATTTATTTCTTCATATTTATAATCATTATAAATTTCATTTATAATGGCGACATAGCCAAGCGGTAAGGCATGGGTCTGCAAAACCCTGATTCCCCGGTTCAAATCCGGGTGTCACCTCCAAAAATCCCGATTAGCGTCAGCTTTCGGGATTTTACTTATTCATTATTAACTTTTCATTTTTCACTAAATCGTGCAAAGGGATTTTTGAAAGTAATAAGTAAGAGTTAATGATGAATAGGTGAAACCAATAGTTAAATGGTGAAATTAAATGTCAGAAAGCCCATTAATAATAAAATCAAAAGCTTTTGCACTTAGAATTATTCAAATCTGCAATCAGGTAAAAAAAGCAAAACATGAAACGGTATTATCGAATCAGCTTTTGCGTTCGGGTACAAGTATCGGTGCAAATATCAGAGAATCGTTTTATGCACATAGTAAAGCAGATTTCATAGCAAAATTGCAAATTGCGCTCAAAGAATGTGCCGAAACCGAATATTGGCTTGAATTACTAATTGAAATCGGTTATTGTTCGGAAACATCAATAATTAACGATTGTATTGAAATCAAAAAAATGCTCATTTCATCAATCAATACGGCGAAACAAAATAACAAATAAATTATTTTAAATGGCTCTATTTGTTACCCCAACATTTATTATAGAGCCTTTTAAATTTACTGAATATATACACAAAGCTTCCTGCCGTATCTGTAGGAGGCTTTTATAAAAATTTTTATTGTGGAAACTAAATGCCGATGTCCTGCTCTTTAAACAAAAACAGCTAAAAATAAGGAAGTGAAGGATTTATGAAACGCAATCTTTCTCAAGGCAGCATACTGAAAAACATAATATTTTTTTCGCTTCCCTATCTTCTGTCATATTTTTTGCAGACGCTATACGGAATGGCGGATCTGTTTATAATCGGACAATTTGACAGTATAGACAGCACTACCGCTGTGTCTGTCGGCAGTCAGGTTATGTATATGCTGACAGTTATGATAGTCGGACTTGCAATGGGCTCAACCGTGCTTATCGGGCGTTCGGTAGGAGCAGGCAACAAAAAGCGCACCGCAAATGAGATCGGCAATACGGTAACTCTGTTTATGATTGTGGCGGCAGTTCTTACAGCTGTGCTGTTGTTGCTTGTAAAACCTATAGTTGCGGTTGTGTCAACGCCTGAAGAGGCTGTTGACGGCACAGTATCGTACCTAACTATATGTTTTATGGGTATTCCGTTTATCACGGCATATAATATCATCAGTTCTATTTTCCGCGGAATGGGCGACTCCAAAAGTCCGATGTACTTTATAGCAATAGCTTGTGCGGCAAATATAGTCCTTGATTACCTGTTTATCGGGGCTTTCGGACTCGGCACGGCAGGCGCCGCACTCGGAACCACATTGTCGCAGACGATAAGCGTGATAATTTCGCTTATTGTTATATTAAAACGTAAAAATCTCATAAAGATAAGTCTTAAAGATTTAAAGCCCGACCGTGTCATTAACAAAAACATACTGAAAATCGGAGTTCCGATTGCTCTTCAGGACGGGTTCATTCAAATATCCTTCATTCTGATAACGATAATAGCAAACAGACGCGGTCTTAGCGATGCGGCGGCTGTCGGTATTGTGGAAAAGCTCATAGGAATTTTGTTCCTTGTGCCGTCGTCACTGCTTTCTACAGTATCCGTAATTTCTTCACAGAATATCGGCGCAGGCAAGCCCGAACGTGCAAGGCGTACGCTTTGGTATGCAGTCGTGATAAATGTTGTGTTCGGCGTGATTTCGGCGGTTTTGATGCAGTTTTTTGCCGAGGGAGCAGTTGGACTGTTCACCGATGACCCGACCGTAATAATGCTCGGCGGTCAGTATATGCACGGCTATGTTTGGGACTGCATACTTGCCGGAGTGCATTTTTGTTTCAGCGGTTATTTTTGTGCTTGCGGCAAATCGGGAATATCGTTTTTGCACAACTTTTTGTCAATTATACTTGCCCGAATACCGATAGCCTATTTTGCGTCAAAGGCTTTTTCGGACACGCTGTTTCCGATGGGACTTGCCGCACCTGCCGGTTCGGTAATCTCCGTCCATAATCTGTGTTGCGGCATATATCATAATTATGAAGAAAAATTCAGACAAAAAATTAAAATCGGCATAACCTTAGTGCAGATGTCCCACCGCCTTTTGGCGGCGGGTGCCGTTTCAAAATTTCAGTAGGAATTATGATCTCCCACTGAAATTCTGAGGAGCTAACGTTTTTTGTACTGTTTGCAATCGGTTGCAAGCTCTGCTCTTTTCAAACAAAGCTGAGTGTTGCTCCGATCTAAACCTTGTCAAAACAAGGAATATATGCTCATAAAAAGCAAAAAATACTGTACAACCGCCTATGATTTGTGTTAAAATATAAGGTAACAAGCAGGAAAGCGGGGGCGGTAAAATGATTATTCACGATATTTCAAAGGACGCATTAAAAACTGCGGTTTATAAGGGCGATCCCGAAACAACGGTAGAACGGCTAAAAAGCCTTGAAAACGGAGATGTGTGTAATTTGACGGCGGTTTACGCAACAACGCATTGCGGAACGCATATTGACGCTCCTCTGCATTTTTGCGATGACGGAAGTCCGATTGACAAGATACGTCTCAACACTTTTTACGGAAAATGTACAGTTATCTCGGTTGACGGAATACTTACGGGTGAAGATATGGAAAGACTTTTGCCCTATTGCAAAAGGCGGCTGCTTTTTCACGGTGAAGGAAGAACATTTTTATCGCAGTCTGCGGCTGTTGTCCTTGCGTCAAGCAGGGTGGTTTTGGTTGGCAGCGACGCCGATTCCATAGCTCCGCCGTTTGATGAAGAAAGGACGCATTTTGAGCTTGCAAGAGCCGGAATCGTTGTGCTTGAAAACCTGAATCTGTCTGCAATAGATGACGGCGAATATGACCTCTGTGCCTTTCCGATAAAGCTCGGAGGACTTGAGGCCGCACCGTGCAGAGCAATTCTTTTTGAGCAGGAAAAGGGGCTTAACTGATTTATGATAAAATTTGTTGTGTTTGATTTGGACGGTACGCTGGTTAATTCGCTTGTCGATTTGGCACTCAGCGTAAACAAGGGTCTGAAAAAAGCAGGACTTGAAGAAAAACCTATTGAAAACTATAATCAATATGTCGGCAACGGCAGAGAAGTGATGATAACCAAAGCGATGGGCTGTTTTGCCGATAACAAAGAGCTTTTTAAGGTCGTTGAGGATACTTTTAACCGAGAATATGCAATACACTGCAACGACAATACTACTCCGTATGACGGTTGTGCGGAAATGCTGTCTGCGCTTTCGGTCAAAGGAATAATGACGGCTGTTTTGTCAAACAAGCCCGATGAATTTGTCGGAAATATACTCAAAAAGGTATATCCCGATCATAGTTTTGCCGAAGCGTGGGGGCAAAAGCCTCAGTACAAGCGCAAGCCCAGCGGCGAGGCGTTGCTTGCGATGCTTGAAAAACACGGAATATCAAAAGAGGAATGTATGTATATAGGCGACAGCGATGTTGATGTTTATACAGCCAAAAACGCAGGTGTGCCGATGTCGGGCGTTGTGTGGGGCTTCCGTGGAAAAGATGAACTCAAAAGCACGGGTGCACCGTTTGTTGCCGAAACAGCAAAGGAATTGTTAGATTATATTTGCAGCTATGAATAAGATGAATTATCAAAAAGAGCTTGATAAGGTGATACAGCGCTGTGTTGAACAGGACTCGGTGCCGAGCCTTTTTCTTCACGCCTGTTGTGCGCCGTGTTCAAGCTATTGCCTTGAATATCTGTCAGAGTATTTTAACATTACGGTTTTTTATTATAACCCGAATATTTCCGTAAAAGAGGAATACGAATATCGGCTAAATGAGGAAAAGCGTCTTATATCATTGATGAATTTTAAAAATCCCGTCAGTATCATTGAGGGAGAATATACTCCGCACCGATTTTTTGATGTTGTCAAAGGGCTTGAAAACGAGCCTGAGGGCGGCAGACGGTGCGCCGAGTGTTTTAGGCTCAGACTTGGTGAAAGTGCAAAAAAGGCAAAGGAGCTCGGATTTGACTACTTTACAACTACGCTTACGATAAGTCCGCTGAAAAATGCCGATCTGCTCAATCAAATCGGGGAACAGCTCGGCAGAAAATACGGCGTAAAATGGCTTTTCAGTGATTTTAAAAAACGTGAGGGCTATAAGCGGTCGATAGTTTTATCGCATAAATATGAGCTTTACCGTCAGAACTACTGCGGGTGCATATTCAGCAAAGCCAAAGCACCGTCTGATTCATAAAATATTTTTTCAGTGAATAAATGCTCCCTTAGGTTGGAATGATATTAGTATATATCATTTTGACCGGAGGGATTTTTATGGTGTCAAAAAGCCTTTCGTTAAAGGTACAAAAACCGATAAAGCCTGTTCCTATTTCCAACTTTGTAAATGCAATGGAAAAGTATGATTGCGACGTGACCATAAAACTCGGAACAAGCTTCTACAACGCCAAAAGTATAATAGGTACTCTTGCGTCCTGCTTTAACTGCGTGAGTGAATTTGAGCTTGTATGCAGCGGAGCAGATGAAAAATCCGCCCTTAACGAGGCTGTCAAAATATTGGGAGATGCAGAGCAAATCTGATTTCAGGTTATGAGCCGTGCTTTTGGGCATGATATGTGCGGTTTATCAGGTGCGTCAGCGGTTTGATTTTGCCGCTGTGCGCTTTATTTTTATTTGGAATTTTATATCAATTCAATATTTCTTTTGTCGGCTGAAATTATGTTTTCTTCGCTCAGCTTTTTTAGTTCTCGCATCATTGCACTGCGGTCAACCGCAAGATAATCCGCAAGATCCGAATATGGCAGAGGTACTTTAAACGTATTTGAGCCGACTTCATCTTTTAGATACTTAAAAAATTCAATAAGCTTGCTTCTTAATGTTCTTTGTCCCAAAATATCAATATGCGCCGCCTGCTTTTTTACGGTCTGTCTTATTATTTTATCAAGCAAAAGAGAATGCTTCTCGCAGTGATTTTCACAGCAGGTGATGAGCCTTTGATATTTAAACATATCTACCTTGCACTTCGTCTTTGCATACAGATAAAAGTATTTTTCATCGGTGTTTGGCAAAAAGTGAATACCAAAATAATCGCCCTTCTGATAGTAATCTGCAATTCGACGCTGTTCTTCATTATTTTCGGTCAAAAGATAAACAAGCCCGCTTTTAATTATTCCAATACTGTCATTTTCAGATGAAGATATTGTAATTGTTTCGCCCTTTTCATATACCCTTTCAACCGGCTGAAAACAGTCGTTCAGCCCCTTAAAATCTGAGTTTGCAAGCATTAAACCGCTTGAAATGTCAAACATTACAACCACCTCATAATGTGTGTTTATATTTCGGATAACACAATATATAGTTATTGTAACATATATTTGTTGCTTGTGCAACAGAAATTTGAAATCTTATATTGTATAATAAAAATCCGATGTGAACAATATATTCCAAGCACAAATGTTACCCGACATTTTTAAGTTTCAGCGGGAGTTATACTCCCTGATGAAACCGGGAGGAGCTAATGCCTTCTCACAGTGTTTGCAACTTTTAGCAGACTCTGCTCTTTTTAAGTAAAGCAGAGTGTTGCTCTGATCTAAAAAGTTTCGAAATTAATAAATAGAAAAGGAAGGAAAATTATGAAGATTATTAAACGTAACGGCTCGGAAGAATTATTCAATATTGATAAAATAGTCAACGCTGTTAAAAAGGCAAACAATTCTTCAGACACGCCGTTTTTGACCGAAGAGCAGATATATGACATTGCGGACTATGTGGAATACAAATGCAACAAAATAAACAGAGCTGTATCCGTTGAGGAAATTCAGGATATGGTCGAAGACCAGCTTATGGCAAAGGGTGCGTTTGAGCTTGCAAGACGATATGTCAGATACCGTTACACCCGTTCGCTCATTCGTAAGGCAAACACGACCGATAACCGAATTCTTTCACTTATTGAATGTAACAATGAAGAAGTAAAGCAGGAAAACTCCAACAAAAATCCAACGGTAAACAGCGTTCAGCGTGATTATATGGCAGGAGAGGTCAGCCGTGACCTCACAAGGAGAATGTTGCTTCCACCCGATATTGTAGAAGCCGACAGACAGGGCCTTATTCACTTTCACGACGCCGACTATTTTGCTCAGCATATGCACAACTGCGACCTCGTAAACCTTGAGGATATGCTCCAGAACGGTACGGTTATCAGCGATACGCTTATTGAAAAGCCGCACAGCTTTTCCACCGCCTGCAATATTGCAACCCAGATAATCGCTCAGGTTGCAAGCAGTCAGTACGGCGGACAGAGCATAAGCCTTGCGCATCTTGCGCCCTTTGTGCAGACTTCAAGAGAAAAAATCCGCCGTGAAACGCTTGAGGAGATCAGGGAGCTTGGCGCCGAGGTTTCAGAGGACAAAATTAACGACATAGTTGAAAAACGTCTTCGCAAAGAGGTCAACAGAGGCGTTCAGACAATACAGTATCAGGTAGTAACACTGCTTACAACAAACGGTCAGGCGCCGTTCGTTACCGTATATATGTACTTGAACGAAGCCAAAAACGAGCAGGAAAAAAACGACCTTGCGATGATTATTGAAGAAACCCTCAGACAACGCTATCAGGGCGTAAAGAACGAGGTCGGCGTTTGGGTTACTCCTGCGTTTCCAAAGCTTATATACGTTCTTGAAAAGGACAATATAACCGAAGACAGCAAATATTGGTATTTAACGGAGCTTGCCGCAAAATGCACTGCAAAAAGAATGGTTCCCGACTATATTTCCGAAAAGGTTATGCTTGAATTAAAGGGCGATGTTTACACCTGTATGGGTTGCCGTTCGTTTCTCACTCCCGACAGATTTACCGATGCAGGCATCGGCAACATTGCAAATGCCAAAAATTATGTTGAAGGTAAGCATAAATACTACGGACGTTTTAATCAGGGTGTAGTTACGGTAAACCTTGTTGACATCGGATTGAGCGCAAACAGAGATATGAACAAATTCTGGAGGATTTTTGACGAGCGTATGGAGCTTTGTCATCGTGCGCTGCGCTGCCGTCACGAAAGATTAAAGGGAACGCTTTCCGATGCGGCTCCGATACTTTGGCAGTACGGTGCACTTTCAAGACTCAAAAAGGGCGAAACCATAGACAGACTGCTTTACGACGGCTATTCCACAATCTCGCTGGGCTATGCAGGACTTTGGGAATGTGTTTACAGCCTTAACGGCAAAAAGCTCACCGAAAAAGAGGGCGAAAAGCTCGGCCTTGAGATTATGCGTAAGCTCAATGAATATTGTGCAAAATGGAAAGCCGAAGAAAATATAGATTACAGTATCTACGGCACGCCGCTTGAAAGCACAACTTATAAATTCGCAAAATGTCTGCAAAAGCGTTTTGGAGTTATCAAAGGCGTTACCGATAAAAATTACATAACAAACAGCTATCACGTTCACGTTACCGAGAACATCAATGCTTTTGATAAGCTTAAGCTTGAATCCGAGTTTCAGGCGCTTTCTCCGGGCGGCGCAATAAGCTATGTTGAAGTGCCTAATATGCAGAGCAACATCTCCGCTGTTTTGCAGGTAATAAAATTTATTTATGAGAACATTATGTACGCCGAGCTTAACACAAAGAGCGACTACTGTCAGGTTTGCGGCTATGACGGAGAGATAAAGATTGTTGAGGATGAGGGCAAGCTTGTTTGGGAATGTCCTAACTGCCACAACCGCGATCAGGACAAAATGAGCGTTGCAAGAAGAACCTGCGGATATATCGGCACGCAGTTCTGGAATCAGGGAAGAACTCAGGAAATCAGAGAAAGGGTGCTTCACCTCTGATGAATTACGGCGAGATAAAAAACTGCGACATTGCAAACGGCGAAGGCGTAAGAGTATCGCTGTTTGTGTCGGGCTGTACCCATCACTGCAAAAACTGCTTTAATGCCGATACATGGGATTTTAACTACGGCAAGCCGTTTACAAAAGAGGTTGAGGACAGACTGATTTCCGAGCTTGCTCCCGACTATATCGACGGACTTTCGCTTTTGGGCGGAGAGCCTTTTGAACCGCAAAATCAAAAAGCTTTGCTTCCGTTTTTGAAAAGAGTAAAAGAAAGGTATCCCGACAAAACCGTTTGGTGCTATACGGGCTATCTTTTCGACAGTGAACTTAGATCAGAGAGCCGTGCAAGGTGCGAATACACCGATGAAATGCTGTCGCTTATCAACGTGCTTGTTGACGGAGAGTTTGTTCAGGCACTGTATGATATCAGCCTGCAATTTTGCGGTTCGTCAAATCAACGTATTATTGATGTGAAAAAGTCGCTTGAGTCGGGCGAGGTTGTACTTTACAAGGTCAAAAGCGGTAAAATTTAATATAAACCGAGAGCTGACGCTCCTTTGCACTGCTTGCAATTTTTCGCAAGCTCTGCTCCTTGCAGGAAAAGCACAGGGCGTTGCTCCGATGAAAAACGAGGCGTATCGTTTGATGCGCCCCGTTTTTTTAGTGATTTCTTAATTTAAATCGGTACAAGCTCTGCTTTCCGCCTCATAAGACAAAGCGGATTTTCTGCTGACTGCTTCGCACAATGCCACAAAAATTATAAACAGCGGTGTTGTGATAGGCTGAGAGATATTTACGAACGCCTGAGCCGAGTATCCCGCAACAGCGGCAATGAACACAATAGCAATCGGATTTCTTGCCGCAGTTTTTACAGCTCTTACAACTGCTCCTCCGACAAACGCAAGGTATGCCGCAAGTCCGAAAATACCGGTTGTGATAAGGTAGTTTATATATTCGTTGTGTGCGGCGTTTGTTGAACTGTCGCCGAATTTTTGTAACCCTTCAAAGTATGGGCTGAACGGATAATAAAATGTGTCCGGACCTGTGCCGAACAGCTTTTGCCAAATTGAAGCGTCGCCGAATATCTGCATGGATCTTATCCACATATAGCCTCTGTGCGTACCCCATTTGTCGTTGAACCTCAGCAGCCTTTCAAAGCTTCCGAGGTTTGTTTTTGTGTCAACCGTACTGAAATATATCACTGCCGCAATTACTCCGATTACCGCTGCCGCAAGCAAAACCGACAGGATAACAGGAACAGCTTTCGGCAAAACAAGGTTGGGCTTTTTATAATCTGCAAGATAAAGCAATACGGTAATCAATGCACAAATTCCCAGAAGTATAAATCCCTGATTTGAAAATACAAACATCTGCTGAAGACTGCCGATTTCTTTGTATTTGTCGCCCATAAGCAGTGAAAACAGCCTTAATATTTTTGCCGAAGCAAGCATAACGCTGAGCGTAAGGAAATATCTTTTGAGCCTTGATATTTTGCGTGAATACACGATTAGATATACCGAAAGGAAAACGCCTATGCCAAGTATTCCCGAATCACTGTCGGATACCATAAGCGACATAAAGCCAAAGCCGGCCGAAACAAGATATATTATTCTTGCAATCTTATTTTTGGAATGAACCGACATACATACAATTATCGGCAAGGAGATACAAATATAGCTTGAAAGCAGGTTTTTGTTGCCGATAGTTGAAATGAAGTCATTAGCTTGTTTTGCGCTGAGCAGACTGAGTGTGCCGAGCGGATCTATGTAAAAGCCGTTCAGCACAGACAAAAGGTATACAACGGCTGACGCTGCGGCGAACACTGCAAAAACGTATTCCATATAGTAATAAAACCGTGTTATCAGAAAATATACAATAACATAGAATACAATCAACAAAAGACCGTTGTTCCTGCCGTTCGGTTCTCCGAACAGAGCGGTTTGAATGTATGGAGAGAATAATGCCGAAACCGCACTTGTCAGCAGCAGCGCAAGCATTGCGTAATCAACAAATGAAAATGTTGAAAAAATACTTTTTTTATGTTCGAGCTTGTCGGGCGATTTTGTTTTTTCGCTGTAGGTCACAAAAAGCATAACCTCCACAACGAGCAAAATTCCTGTCAGGATAAGAAAGAGATAATATTTGTCGTGTCTTATACTTCCAAAGGCGTTGTCAAAGTGTATAAACGGAAAATTCCCATCTGCAAATATAGCAAGATACAGCGGAAAAAGCGAAAACATAAGCAAAAGAAAGTAGTTTACAACCGCATTCTTTATTTGATATTTTGGGCGTTCCGGTATAGATTCGGTACTTCTGTTTTGAATATGAGACATAATAATAACCTTTCATAATTTATTGCATACAATAATTTTATACCGTATTATAAACAATGTCAAATGAAAAGTATTGTATTTATTTAAATCAGGTGGTATAATTTAAATGCAATCTGTCGCAAGCTTTGCTTAGATAGAATTATGTATATCGGAAATTTTATTAGTTATGTGTTTTATGTAAAATTGACTATCCTAACATTCGAAAGTATATCTGAGGTGATATTATGAAAAAGCTGATAATCTTCGGATTTGAGGGAACCATTGCCGACACTTCGCCGGGAACGCTTTATTGTTTTAATACGACCGCAGCAGCAATGGGTTATCCTCCTATTGCCCGCGATGCTCTTTGTTACACAATAGGTCTTACGCTTGAACAGAGCTTTGAAAAGCTCTACGGAATGAAAGCGGACGAAATTGAATATGCCGTAAACAATTACAGCAAACTTTATTCTCAAAAGGGCGAAGAAATGCTTTTGATTTATGAGGGGATAGAGTCATCGCTTAAAAAGCTTAAGGAGTGCGGCTGTAAGCTTGCGGTAGCTACACAGCAAAACAGACGATATGTAAACGATATGCTTACGAATCATGAAGATATAGGCAGGCTTTTTGACGTTGTTTGTGCGACCGATGTCGGAACAAATCTCAACAAATGTGACCTGATAAGGCAGGCGTGCGACAATTTGGGTGTTTCCGTTGAGGACAGCGTGCTTGTAGGTGACAGCAGTGTTGATGCATACGGAGCTCAGGCAGTTGGAATGGATTTTGTAGCCGTGCTGTACGGATTGGGCTTTAAGAGCGTTGAAGACGCCAATCAGTTTAACTGTAAGGCATATATAAATTCTGCCGCAGATCTGTATTCAAGATTGTCTGTTTTGTAACCGATAGATGATTAAAGCCGTGCTCGTCTGCAACAGAAATAACAGTTGACAAATTTTAAAACATAATATATAATAAAAAAGCTGTCGGATACCGACAGATTTCGAGGTGTAACTCAGTTTGGTAGAGTGCTTGGTTTGGGACCAAGATGCCGCAGGTTCAAGTCCTG
>OIYR01001411.1_pt1 | contig 12033 bp, 12 predicted proteins | sample 1588221 | NCBI WGS metagenome assembly OIYR01 (sample SAMN03283292) | human gut metagenome | biome: human-associated habitat; material: feces | host: Homo sapiens | place: Peru | collected 2012 | reverse complement strand
CACCTTTTTGGCCACCAATACCCATACCACCACGTTGACCAATGGTATAATACATGAGTCCATTGTGTTCACCCATATCACGACCATCGACAGTCATCATACGACCTTTTTGAGCTGGTAAGTATTGACTAAGAAACTCTTTAAAGTTTTTCTCACCAATAAAACATATTCCTGTTGAATCTTTTTTATTGGCTGTTGCAAGACCTGCACGTTCAGCAATCTCACGAACTTCTGGTTTTTGTAGATGTCCTAAAGGAAACATCGTTTTCTGCAACTGCTCTTGCGAAAGTTGACTAAGGAAGTAGGTTTGATCTTTATTGTTATCTGCACCACGCAACATATGGACAATGCCGTCTTCATCGCGAACAACTTGAGCGTAATGTCCTGTAGCCACATAATCCGCTCCCAATGTCATCGCATAATCTAAGAAAGCCTTAAACTTGATTTCCTTATTACACATAACGTCTGGATTAGGGGTACGGCCTGCACGGTACTCTGCTAAGAAATACTCAAATACACGATCCCAGTACTCTTTTTCAAAGTTGACAGAGTAATAGGGGATACCAATCTGATCAGCTACTGCTGCTACATCTTTATAATCTTCGGTTGCTGTACACACACCAAATTCATCTGTGTCATCCCAGTTTTTCATGAAAACACCGATTACATCATAACCTTGCTCTTTTAAAAGTAAGGCTGTTACTGATGAATCAACGCCACCACTCATACCGACAACAACACGTGTTTTTGAATTATCAGTCATAGATAACTCCTCCCATCAAATAAAAATTAACATAGACTTGAAGGGTCTAGTTATTCAAATATCGATTTGAAGGTCGATTTTGAAGCGTAAAAGCACGCAAGCTTAATTATATCATGATTAAAGAATAATGCAAAAAGGTTACCACTAGGCAACCTTTTTGATACTTATTTTCGTGTAAAGCCACTGTAAACCTATTACTCCTAAGACTATTATTGGAATCAATAACGCTACAAATAGCCATCCTGGCTCCTTATAACTTAATACAAGTTTATTTTGTCCTTCTTGTGAGGAAACGGTCGGTGTACCAATCGTTGACAAGTCATAGTCATCCTTGTTTAGTTCTTTACCATTTAGTGTCAAGATAGAATCTTTATAGACAACTATCGGTAGATTCAGTTTCTCCCCTTCAGCAGCCTGCCAAGTTAATACAAGATAACCATCCTCGAGTAGCTTTTCTGCCTTCTGATTCGTAACGATATTTTCGTAATAAAGATCGTAAGTGTTCTGCTTACCTATTGTCCCATAAATAGGTACGTAATCTGGTGTGGGTTTGACAACTAAATTTAAAAACTGTGACAAGTCACTGTCATTCATGGTAAGACTTATCGTCTGGTAATCTCCTTCAACGTAAGTATGTTTAACAATGGAAATAAGTTCACCATCTTGTGCCGCAGTTTTTACACGATCGGTAGTATCCATCATGTTCTGAATAAGACCAACACCCGCAAAGGCAAAGAGTAAAACAGCAATACTTTTTCGCCAGTTTACAAATCGCGTGACCGTTAACCCCGTAATTGCTAAAAGTAAAATGGTAGCAGGAACAAAGAATCTAAATGGAAATTGAATCAGTTCAGCAAATGTATTTCCATTTTCTACTAGATACTGCCACGGAAAAAGACCTGTCGATAAGAAGAAGAAAATAAAATAAATAAAGTGCAGTATTTTTTTCCATCTAGCAAATTTCTTCCAATTCAAAACAGCGTAAAGAAACTGTAAAATGAGTAACACCATTAATGAAATTGGGGTATATAGCCAGTATCTTGCTGTCCCATCTATCCCATTCTTACCAATTTCTCTATTTATAAATGGATCTAAGAGATGATTAGTCCCTCTCAAATATAGGAGTACTAACCAGACATTGACAGTCAGTAAGAGGAACAGAATGACTGCTATACCTACTTGAACGAAGGTTTCCTTTTTCTTAGCGATAGGAGACTTTACAAAAGTGTAAAGATAAAAAGGAAGATACATCATCACTAATATCAAAGCACTGAGTACGTGAACCTGAAAAATCAATGCCATAGATAAGGCAAGTCTAATTGGTTCTACTTTTTGATAAAAGACATAGTGAATTGCTGGAATAAAACAAAAAGGTAGTAATGCTGCTCCCCAACTAGAGAAACCCTGTCGCATCGTCCAGTATTGGATAGAGAATGTTGTCGCATAGAGTAAACCTAGTGACAAGGCAATTGTTGTCTTAACTTTACACTGCTTGAGCAAGGCATACATTGAGGACTCTGCTAGTATATGTAGTAATACCCTTGACACAATCTGATAACGAAACCAAGTGCCACTTATTAAAATAAGCCCTCCTTGTAAATAGGCAAAAAAAGGACCGTAAAGAGCATTGACAATGCGGCCTGACTGTTGGAATCCATATAAAGATAAAAAGTAAGAAAGGTTACCATTTTTTAGTTGCATAGCAGCTTCATAGAACCTGTTATAGTGAAAGATGGAATCTGAACCTAAAATGACTTTTCTTGTAAATAGTTGTGGTGTAACCAATAACACAGCAAAAGCTATAATAATCAGAGAAACCCACAACTTTTCTCTTGATTTAAAAATTTGTTTCATTGCTATACCTTTCATTCCTATTATAACAAAAAGGCCATACCCTACCTAGTAATAACAAGTAGCTCTATAAAACAGATTACCTACATCCAAATTAAAAAGCTGAGAGTATGCTCCCAACTTCTATTAATATTAGTAATTCCAAGCTGACAACCCTTGTGCGTTATAGGCATTCAAGGCTGATTGAATTTGATCCTCAACTGTTGCAGTAGAGCCCCATCCAGGCATTGTTTGAAAAAGACCTGATGCACCTGAACCATTTGCTGCAGTATGATCACCATTTGACTCACGCGCAATAATTGACTCCCAAGTTGACTGAGGAACACCAGTAGCTGCTGCCATCTGTGCCGCCGCATAAGAACCAACTTCTCCTGCAGTGTTCCCATTTGAGAGAACAACTGACCCGCTACCAGTTGCAGCAACCGAAGGAGCTGTTCCAGTATTTTGAGTCGACGTAGTATCAGTATTCGTTGAAGCAGCGCTTGTAGTAGTATCTGACTGAGACTTTTCAGCTGCTTCTACCGATTCTCCTGTTGTTTCTGACTGAGGCTTACTTTCTTCAACCTTTTCTTTATTAGCTTTATTATCTTTGCTTGAACTAATTTCTGTTGTTTTAACTAAATCTGCTGTCGATTCTGATGTTGTTGATGCTGTTGAAGGTGTTGGGGTAACAGAATCTGAAAATGCATTAACCAACCCTTTATTAATTAGTGTAGAAAGTGATACTGCCAAAATGACAATAAAACTTGTTACAATTGCCACTGGTACCGCCAATGATTTCTTCGCTGCTAATTTGATACGGCGTCCCTTATAACTTTTTTTAAACATAAATCCCTCCTAGTTAATTCTAGTTACATTCATCATAACTTAGTAATATTACTGCCGATTATTTGTATTATGTCTAATGTTACAATGATTTATCATTTTAATAAAAAAATGCCAAAAATCTGGCATTTTCCCCTTATTTGTATGAGATTTTACAAGTTTTCCTCATAAGTCAGTAATAATGATTTAGTACCAACCATTAGCATTCCAGAAAGCAAGAGCTGCTGTCCATGAACCATAACGGCTTGCTACATAATTATCTGCTACCTTCTCTTGATTTTCAGGAGACAAGTCTCCGTTCAAATATGATGAGGCTAATTGGTAACGTCCATAATATTGCCCATTTTGAGCTGTATAGCTACCGCTTGACTCACGTTGCGCGATTTCTTCTTTGGCAGCTGCCTCTGAAGAAGAAAGATTTGTATTGGTTGCTTGAGTATCTTCACTTTGTGTAGACTCTGTTGATTGTGTTGATTCAGCAGCTGCTTCTGTTGTAGCTGTTGTAGCTGAAGGTTCTGTAGTCTCTTCAGTTGTTTCATTAATTGTTAAGTTTTGACCAATAGAAATCTTATTGGCGTCTTGAATACCGTTTTTTGAAACGATTTCATCTACGGTCGTACCATTTTTCTTAGCAATAGCTGAAAGTGTATCGCCTTTTTGAACTGTGTAAGTTTCTGCATTAGCTAAAGCTGTTGCCCCAAGTGTTGCTACTGTAACAAGTCCAAAAAGACCTAATTTTTTAGTGTTAGATGTATTCTTTTTTTGCATGATGATGCTCCTTTATCTATTTATAGTCCAATCCATATTAGTCAAAGATTTTAAGTTGTTTTATTGTTTATGACTAATAGGTAAATCAACTGGCTTACTCTATATAGGGATTTCTCAATCCAGACTAAGCTGAAGAACTATAACCATGTATCTATAATACCTTGGAAATATAACATCCCCTTGTTAGGGATATTAAAAATATTACAAGTAGGTTGGGATTAGACGAAAAAAGAACGCCTACGTGGGCGTCCATCTAAAACTTCTAGGTCTTAAGACCTAGTTTTTATTTATCTCAACGAATTAACTCTTAAGATAAAAAAGCATTAATCCTAAAGCTAAAATAGCAATAATTGATATGTTATCTCGACTATTCCATGAAAGTCGACGATATTTTGTTCGTCCTTCACCACCTTGATAGCCTCGTGCTTCCATAGCAATCGCCAGAGCATCTGCTCGTTTAAAGCTTGATGCAAACAAAGGAATTAAAATAGGTATTATTGATCGTACCTTCTGAATAATATTTCCTTCACCAAAGTCAACACCACGCGCCTTTTGAGCATTCATAATACGAGTTGTATCATCCATCAAAGTTGGTACAAAACGTAGACTCAAAGATAGCATTAAACCAATTTCATGTGCTGGCACTTTGAAAATAGTAAGAGGTTTTAAAAGTGATTCAACTGCATCAGATAAACTTAAAGGTGTTGTCGTTAGAGTAAGTAGGGTGGAAAAACTAATAATGAGGATAAATCTAAGGAATATCATCCAACCTTGATTTAAACCGACTTCCGTAATCTTTAAAAAGCCGATAGACCAAAGCACACTCCCTTTTGTATTGAAGAAAACTTGAAATAGGGTAGAAAATAAAATAATCCAAATCATTGGTTTGATTCCACCTAAAAAGAAACCAAGTTTTATTTTAGACAAGAAAACCAAGAAAAGTGTAAATAAAGTTATTACAGCATAAGTTAAAGGATTATTAGCCCAAAAGATAATAACAATATAAATCAGCATGGCTAATAATTTACTTCTAGGGTCTAATCGGTGTATAAAAGAGTCCCCAACAATATAACGTCCAATAATTAACTTATCCATGCGACACCACCTCTACGAATTCCTCGATTGTAATAGGGAGACTTTCAAAGTGATAACCTTTTTCTTGTAGCTGTAGCGCAAACTCCGTTATTTTAGGAACACCTAACTGCTTTTCTTTAAGAAAAGTAACCTTTTGAAAAACATCTTTAGGAGCTCCCGACAACACTAGTTGCCCTTTTTCCATAACATTCACAGCTGTTGCATAATCGGCAACATCATCCATCAAGTGAGTTACTAAAACAATCGTCATTCCAGAAAGATGTAACTCCTTAAAGAGAGACATCAATTCCTTCCGGCCCTGTGGATCTAGACCAGCAGTCGGTTCATCCAGTACTAAAATATCTGGTTGCATAGCTAGAATCCCTGCGATGGCAACACGTCGCATTTGTCCCCCTGATAAATCAAAAGGATTCTGTCCATGAAACTCTTCTGGGAGTCCAACTAATTTTAGACTTTCAATAGCACGTTGTTCTGCTTCTTCCTTAGAAACTCCGAAATTTTGAGGTCCAAAGGCAACATCTTCTAAAACAGTTTCTGCAAATAACTGACTTTCTGGAAATTGAAAAACTAAACCTACCTTCTTACGAATTGGTTTTATGTCCTTATTCTTTGATTGACTGGTTATGATCGTATCATCAACGTGAACCTGACCACTAGTGGGTAAATAAAGGCCATTCAAGAGCTGCATAATAGTAGATTTACCACTTCCTGTATGTCCAATAAAGGCCGTATATGAACCATCTTTTATCGTCGTCGTCATATCAAAAAGGGCACGCCCCTCAAAAGGAGTACCCGCTTGATAGATATAACTTACATTTTTGAGAGAGATTCCCATAGTCGTTCTACCAATTCCTTTTCTGTCAGATAGTCTTCACAATCAATCAGACCTTTATTTCTTAGCTTTTGAGTTAATAATGCACTAAAAGGGATATCTAAACCTAAGTCAACCAACTCTGAGCCCCTACTAAATAGTTCACGAGGACTTGAAACAGACTCCACTTTACCTTTTTTCAAAACCAAAACACGGTCACTCAAAGCGACCTCATCGAGATCATGAGTAATTGATAAAACAGTCATTCCGTACTCTTTACGAATAGCTTTAATAGATTGAATCAATTCCTGGCGACCTTCTGGGTCAAGCATGCTAGTTGCCTCATCCAAAATCAAAATAGATGGTCTCATAGCTACAATACCTGCGATAGCCACACGTTGTTTTTGGCCTCCAGATAATCTAGCTGGCTCTCTATCCTTAAATTCTGACATTCCCACAAATTCCAGAGCCTCTTGAACTCTTAAAGCCATTTCTTCATAGGGAACACCTTTATTTTCAAGACCAAAAGCAACATCATCTTCAACAGTTGCCCCAACAAATTGATTATCTGGATTTTGAAAGACCATACCAATCTTATCACGGATATCCCAGACATTGCCTTCTGTTAATTCTTGACCATCAACAATAATCTGCCCAGACTCTGCCACTAATAGTCCGTCAATAAGACGTGCTGTCGTGGATTTTCCAGAACCATTATGCCCTACAACGGATAACCATTCCCCACGTTTCACGTGAAACGATACATCATCAAGAATATAGGATGGTTGATCTTGATGATATTTAAACTTTAAATTTTTTATTTCAATCATTGATTTATCGTACTACTTGAAAGTATCCTTAAATAAGAAACCTGCACCTTTGAAATAATCATAGCCTGAGTAAATTGTAAAGAACAAAGCAATATAAAGCATAATTGTTCCTACAAAATGCAGATGACACAATAATAGAATAATAGATAACATCTGAGTCACTGTCTTAATCTTACCAGGCATAGCTGCAGCGAGAACTGTACCACCATTCTCCACTAATAAAAGACGAAGACCTGTGACTGCAAGCTCACGACAGATAATAACTGAAACCACCCAGGCTGGCGCTTGATTAATACCGACTAACATAATAAATGCTGACATCACTAGCATCTTATCTGCCAATGGATCTGCAAATTTCCCGAAATTAGTAACAACATGCCATTTTCGTGCCAAATAGCCATCTAAATAATCTGTAATACTGGCAATAGCGAAGACAACCGCAGCAGCAATATGCATGACATTACTTGACGCAAGTGATGTCATCAGTAAAAAGATAGGAATCAAAACAATTCTAGCAAGTGTCAATAAATTAGGTAAATTTTCTTTTTTAAACATTTCTTCTCGATTCTATTGGATTCTTAATGTGAGGTAGCTAGGTGTATTTTTATCTAATTGAGATAAATCAAGTGACTCCCCATTTACCTTTAGAGTTACTTTTGAAGATTGAGCAATAATAATTTGAGTTGGTTTAGTTTTACCAGAAAAATCTAAAGAGTATTTTGAATTTTTCGTTTTTGAAAGGAGGTAACTCTCTGAAGTATCTGAGTTATCTACTGAAAACCATGTGTCATCACTATCTTTTGATAACTCCACATCTAAAACTACTGAAGAATTTACATTGGAGAAATCAACCATTAGTTGATTGCCTTGAGTTGTCGTTGTAACATTTGCCCCCGAAACGGTAACCTCAGAAATGCTTCGTGACGATTTAGCCTTACTAGCCGTCGACAGATGATTAACTGTAGAGATAGTATTTGGTTTTATCACTTGAGGTTGATTAGAAAGATGTCTAATAATAATATAACCTACTGAGCAGATGATAAGTAACGAAACCGCACTAAGCACTAGTAAAGGTAGATAGTTAGACTTTCTTTTTTCTTCACGTTTATGCTTTAAAAAGCGTGACATGGGAGCTTTAGCAGCTAAGGTATCTTCCTTACGTTCAACTGGTTTCTTCTCTTTTTTTAGTTTTTGCTCATTCTGTTTCTGCTCCTCAAACAGACGTTTTCCATCTAAACCAACCGAATTGGCATACTTTTCAAGCGCCTCTTGCTGAATGTCCTCTGGCAAAGCTTTAAGTTGATCCATTTCCATAGCCAGAAGAAACTGGGCTTCGACTCCAGAAATTTTTTCTACATCATACAAACTTAACTCTTTCTTTATACGCGCTGCACGTAATTGCTCACCTAGAGAGTGTAACTTCATTTTTCCCCTTTCTAATATTCTTCTTTGTTTTCGTGTCTCTATTATAGCAAATAATCACTTATTTAGGGAAGACAACAAAATCGGTAATCTCCATATTTGAGAGATAGTGATTCAAAAAATCCTTCAACTCCTTGGAAGTAATGCTCATCAGTTCCTGACCAAAATCAAAGTATGTTTTATCATTCTCAAAATAAGCTAAATATTGGCTTCCTAAATTCTGGATATTGTCTAGACTACGTAAAAATTCACCATACAAGGCTTTCTTTTGTAGATCCAATGCTTCTTCCGTCAACAATCGTTTTTTATCTGCCGATGTCATCACTTGACGAATTAAACTTGACATACGGATAGGCTCTGCAGTGTCCATAGTCATAATGACAAATGAATATCGATTAGATACCTCGTATTCAATTGACACAGACTCGTCTATTTTTCCTTCAGCATACCAATTTTGATAATAAGGAGACGTCCAGCCAAACAGTAAATTGAACAATAACTGTACCAGTATATTTTCTCTCATACGATTATCAGTAAAAGGAACACTCTTAAAACCAATGGCTAGCTTTGAGATGAATATCTCCATTTGAAGACTATCTAATTTTTGGATATTTGACTCAATAGGGCTTTTTTCTTTTTCGACTATTCTCTCAGGTGCTGTAAACTTAATTTGCTTTTCGTTGACAAAGTTGTAAATTCTTTCAACATCAAAATCGCCCACTAAGACGAGATGACGGTTTGCTGGCCTGTAAAAGCAATCAAAATTATCTTTTAAGTCCTTTACAGTAATTTCTTCAATGCTATCAACGCTTCCAGCAATGTCTTGTCCTAATATAGTATTAGGATACAAACTTTGTAAACAACCTAGATAAACTCTGTAGTCAGGATCATCCTGATACATATTTATTTCTTGTTCAATAATTCTTTTTTCATGGTTGACAGCATCTTCAGAACTTGTAAAGCTCGATGTAAAGTTTAATAAAAGCTCTAAAGACTCCTCAAAGTGGTCAAGGGTAGAAAAATAATATGTTGTCTTCTCCAATGTTGTAAAAGCATTGACATCAGCTCCAAGCTTGACAAAATCCAATGTCACATCCCTTCCCTGCTCATCCTCAAATAGCTTGTGTTCAAGAAAATGAGCAATACCTGCAGGGTAAGATTGTGACTCACCATCAATATAAAAGTGATTATCTAGCGCCCCAAAATTTGTTGACAGAAAAGCAGCTTTTTCTACAAATCCTTTTTTCTTAATGATTGATAAAGACATACCATTATCTAAAATTGCTGAATAAACTTCTTCATCAATTTTTTGATAATAACGTTTCTTCAAAGCAGCCATTTTAAGACACTCCTTCTAAAAAGAACAAACTCTGTAGCTTAACTTGACGTGCTACACGGCAAACATCTTTTTTAGTAACCTTCTCAATCTCATCTAACCAATTCTCCAATGAAAGACTTTTATCGCCAAAAATCACCTTATTAAAACGTTGTTCCACTAATGTTAAGGCATGATCTTCAGAGAGTAGAGCATTCATTCGTATGATTTTTTTGGTTTGATTCAGTAGAGAACTTGAAAAACGTCCTAATTTAATGTAATTCAATTCTCTACTAATTCCTCGCATAGCCTGATTTCTATTAGATTTTTCAATTCCAGCGTAAACTTCTAGTAAACCTGTAAAGATATCAAATTGGCTACTAATTGAATAAGCTAAGCCTTCCTTTTCTCGAAGTGTTGTAAACAAGGCTGAATGGGCAAATTCACCGAACATGGCATTGAATACAATTAAAGCAAAGTAATCTTTATCTCCATATTGACACGGAAATTGGTACCCTAGCTGTAAAATAGATTGACTACTCTGTCTAGGTTCTATCTTTTCTTTCACAACATTGACATAAGGTTGACTATAGCTAAACTGTAAATCAACTTGACGTCCCTCCAAAGGAAAACGATGTAACGCTTGGAGTACTTGATAATCATCAAATTCTCCAACCATAAAGATATCAATACGATCTCTTGTCAACATACTTTGAAATTCTTGATAAGCTGTAAACGAGGTCTCTGCTTCAACAAGTTCTGCTTGACCATATTTTGGAACTTTCAAGCCCTCATTTACAAAATAAAGCTCTCTTCCTTTAACTTCACTGTAATAGTAATTATTCTCTGTGTCAACATCCAGGTAGGTCATTAAATTTTGTTTTTCTATGTCAAATACTTTATTTTGGTATTGAGCTACTCTTGACAGTGGCTTGTAAAGACACTCTTTCAAAAATCCTAGCACTTCCCAAAATAATCCATCATTCGTAGGGATAAAGGTATCTTTCAGATATGTCAACTCGATGTCAACGCTATGTGTCAATCCTTTAGTTGACACTCTAGTTGACAACTGTGTTCCATAAAGAAAAGCTAGTCTCTCTTTAAAAGACTGTACTGTTGGATACGTCTGATTGGCTGTAGCCAACATTTGTGAAACTAGGGCTCGTTTAGCAATTGTTTGTTTATTCAAAGAACCTGTCATTCGAAAAACAATACGATTAGTTTTATATTTTTGTGTTGGAATGAAGTGTACATAGACACCATCAGCAATTTTCATTGATAACCTCTAAAAAGTTTATGCTTCCAATTATACCATTTTTATGCTATCTTATCTCAAGAGAAAGTTGAGGTACTATGGAATATAAATTATTTGATGAATACATCACACTGCAGGCACTTTTAAAAGAATTAAGTATCATTCATAGTGGCGGAGCTATTAAAGGATTTTTAGCTAATAATACCGTTTTATTCAACGGTGAGGATGAAAAACGTCGTGGAAAAAAACTTCGTTATGGAGATGTTATTACCATTCCGTCTGAGGAACTTGAAATAACGATTGTAGCTCCTACGACAAATGAAATTGAAGAACATCAAAAAGAAGTCGCTGAAAAAGCACGTGTTGCTGCCATTGTTAAAAAAATGAATCAGGATAATAAAAAGAAACAAAAAGCACATCCGTCAAAAGAAAGCAATAAAACTAAACGAAAACCCGTTCGTTTCCCAGGAACCTAACTATGTGGCTCGAAAAAATTGATATTCAACACTTTAGAAATTATATAACTAGAGAAATTGATATTGATCTATTTGCAAGGACAATAAAAGAAATTAACCCTGATATTATATGCTTAAATGAAGTATTTGGTGAAGGAAGTAATGATACATATGGTGATCAAGTTAAAAAAATAGCAGATAAATTAAACTTAAATTATTTTTTTGGTAAAGCCATTTCTATTCCGAAAGGTAATTATGGCAATGCTATTTTATCTAAATATCCTATTGAAAATCAAGAAATAATTCCCATACCTGATCCTCTTGTGAGAAACGAAGACACATATTATGAAACTAGAATATTAATCAAAGCAAAAATTAATAATATTTACGTATTTATAACACATATGGGATTAGCAAAAGATGAAAGGATTAATGCTACAAAAGTTTTAGAAAAAAATATTCAAAATATCAAAAAGTCGAAACGGAGACGCGCCCATGGATATCCAGCACTGCAAAAAAATATTCGACCACTACAGCGGCATGATGCGCACTAAGGAATTGAAACAGGAGAAAATATACTACAAGAATATCGAGCAGCTTATTGAGGCAGGGTGCGTGGAGAAAGTACGGTACGGCTATTACC
>OIYR01001410.1_pt1 | contig 12037 bp, 10 predicted proteins | sample 1588221 | NCBI WGS metagenome assembly OIYR01 (sample SAMN03283292) | human gut metagenome | biome: human-associated habitat; material: feces | host: Homo sapiens | place: Peru | collected 2012 | reverse complement strand
TAGATTTTATTCAAAATATTTTTAAGTATATAAGCCCGATTGGAATTTTTATTTTTGCTTTATCAATATTTTTGAAAATTAAAAAAGTTCCCGTAATAGCGATAATATTAATTTCCGCTGTTTTGGGGATTGTTTTGTATTAATGTTATAATTAATAAATTCTACCTATTATTTCATCAAAAAACAAAATGACAATATACATAGTTATATATATAACTATGTATAAATAGAATTTTTTAGTAATTAATGTAATGTTTATAGCTCTAAATAAGTTTCATCTTTACTCTTTAAAAAATTGACAATAGTTTTATATTCATCGTTAGAGCATACCATATTGAAATATGCAACTGGGAAATTAAATGTAAATGTCATTTTACCATTAAAATAATTTATTTGGCATACATTATCCATATTAACTATAACACCATTTTTACTAATAAACTTTTTCATAGGCTTCTCCTAATTGATAAATTTGATATAATTATTATACATTGTATTAGTAATTATTGCAACTACTTATTATAACAACTTCTTAATTAAAATTATCTCTACTCACTCCTCGTTAATTTCCTCTATATTATATCTAGGCATATTATTATATAATATTCTAAATTTTAAATTTCTCCCAAGAGTTTGAAAAACTACTATATCGGGTTTATATTCCGTAATATTTTTATTTTTGAAACTATCCATATGAATAAACTCACTTTGTTCAAATTCAGTGACTATATAATCTATCATATTCAAACCATATGAATCATGTATTATCATAATATTATTTTCACTACTATATGCTTTTGAATTATATAAAAAGCCATCTTTTACATAGTAATTTTTAGTAATATAATTTGATATAATATAAGCTTTATCATCGTTATAATATTTTATTTTGCTTAAAGACAACATATTAGCCATATCATTATAATGATATATACCACCAAAATTAAATCTTTCATTTGCGCTCAAACTCTTTATATTAACATTATCAATATTATCAACACAAATATTCAGCGATTTCATTAATTCACTGTAGCCAATATATGCTCCAAGATTATTCCAATGATTATCATATTTATAATATAATTGATATTTATCTTTATATTTTAATAATTCCTCTTTAGGATAAACTACTTTTATATCTGTATTATTTTTTATATATTCTACAAATATATCAGTATCATTTTTTGTAGATTTTCTTTTAATATAGTCGGGCATATATTTAAAATATATAAATGGCTTATCGGGACATACCATAAAAATAAAATCAATATTTTTCTTTTTAAGTTCGTCTCTAAAATGAATTAAATTATTCTTTGCCGTCTCTAATTCTTCTTCAGTATATGTATATGTTCCTATATAATTAGGTATAAGAGAATCCCACTTAAGAAATAACCATTTTTCTTTGCCTAATATCAAATCCTTATGCACAAGGTTATTAAATACAAAAATATCATTTAAATTTTTAAGTTTAACTAATTCGTTTCTAAATGGCAAATAATCGTTAAAATATTCTTCATACTTTTTAGGATATTCGTTTATATTAGTCAAAACTAAAATCGGCTTGCTTGCTAAAGTTCTTTTCTCATAATTAGTATGGTCAAAACTGTCGTAAAATATTCTATAAATAATATTTGGCATTATTAAGAAACATAAAAATAAAATTAATATTATAGCAAACTTGTTCTTAAAGTTTATTGATTTTAATATTCTAATAAATATCTCTGAAAATACTGCAAAAAAATCAATTATAAAAGGTTTAATATATTTCAATACAAATAAAAATAATAAAATTATAATTATTGAAAATAAAATAAATCTATTTTTTAATCTCAAAATATATTTAATATTATCAATTTTTTCTTCTTCAATTATTTTATCCGAAATTATTATTCCAAAAGGACTGCCCAATTCTTTCATTTTTATCTCTTTAATATATTCGGGCAAACTATTTGTAATTAAATAAACTCCGTAAATATCGCTATTTCTAAATACTTTATCATAATATCTTATTCTAAAATTATAAATATAATTAGATTTGCTTTCTTCAATCATTTCAAAATCGCTTAAATACCCTACTCTCTCCTTGCTCCCTAATATATGAAATGTAATTAAAGTCGCTAATAATAAAAATGATAAACCTAAATAAATTATTTTTCTCATAAATCAACCTCGATTAAAATCTAAAATAAATAAAAGGGTTATAAGTGCCGTTTACCAAATACATAATACAAATAAATAATAAGATAAATTGAATCACGCTTTCAAGTATATAAACCTTGCTTGAAAATGTAGCTTCTCTAACTTTTGGAAATATGCTTTGAAATAATCCGCTAAATAAAACGCCAAATATAAAACAGACAAAAGTTTGAGGATAAAAGAAATAACGGACTGTATAAATACTTTCTTTATAACTAAACATTAATTTATATAATTCAAATGCATGTTTTAAATCATCTGCTCTAAATAAAACCCAACCAATTACAAATACAAAGATTACATAGATATGATTGATAAACTTTAATTTATTCTTTTCTAATAATTTGCCTAAAAATATTCTTTCGATTACTAAAAAGAAACCATGAAATAATCCCCATAAAATAAAATTATAACTCGCTCCATGCCATAAACCTGTGGCAAAGAAAACTATTAAAAGATTTATATATGTGAATAATTTTCCTTTTCTATTTCCTCCAAGCGGAATATATAAATATTCTTTAAACCAAGTCGATAAAGATATATGCCAGCGTCTCCAAAACTCTTTTATAGATTTCGATATATAAGGATAATTAAAATTCTCTAAAAAATTAAATCCAAACATTTTACCCAAACCGATAGCCATATCCGAATAACCCGAAAAATCATAATATATTTGAAGAGTATATAAAACAGAGGCGCACCATACTAAAGCCGTGCCTAATTCATCTGTAGGCTGTTTCAATATTTCATCGCAAGATAATGCAAACATATTTGCCAAAATTACTTTTTTAGATAAACCGTAAATAAATCTTTTAATTCCGTAAAAAATATTTTCTAAACTCTCATTTCTATTTAATATTTGATTTTCAATATCATGATACTTCACTATAGGACCAGCTATAAGTTGAGGAAAAAATGAAATATATAAAGCCAAATTAAATATATTTTTCTGCGCTTTATTATGTCCTCTATAAACATCGATAACATAAGATAAAGCCTGAAAAGTATAAAAAGATATTCCTATTGGCAAAACTATATTTGTTAATTCTATTATTTTATTTTGAGATAAAGAATTTATAATTGAAATAATAAAATTCGTATATTTGAAATATCCTAATATTGATAAATTTATTATAATGCATAAAGCCAAATATATTTTTTTATTTTTTAAATTATTATCTTCAATCGCTTTATCTATAAGTAATGCGAAAATATAATTTATGATTATTGAAGAGAGCATTATTAAACTATAGCTAACTCCTCCCCAAGCGTAAAATATTATACTTGATATTAAAAGCAAAATATTTTTAAATCTCTTATCGATTAAATAGTATGAACAAAATACTAACGGAAGAAAAAGCCAAAGAAATATCATAGAGCTAAATAACATAATAACCCCGCGATATTTAACTTAAATGAAAAAATGCAATGACAAAATCCCTCTTTACAATAAAGGGAAAATAATAAAAAATTAAGAATATACCTATATGTATTGTATTGTATTGTAGAATTTACATCCGCTCATTTTTTCATGCTCTCCTTTTTCGACAATTACAAATTACAATTAATTTCTTAAATACTATATATGTTTTATAAAAAATTGTCAAGCAATATAATTTAAAATTAACAATCAATTTGATTAATTATAACATATTTAATAAATATGTCAAATTTATTGTAAAAAATATTATTCCTTTATTGCATATAACTATTGAAATTATTACTAATTATAGTATAATAAAAATAAAAGTTCTTTTTAGGGGTAAACTATGATAAAAGTAGAAAATATCACTAAAAGATTCAAAAATCGAACGGTTTTAAAATCAATTTCATTCCAAATTGAAAAAGGCGAATTTGTATCTATAATCGGACCTAGCGGTTGCGGTAAAACTACGCTTTTAAAAATGATTAATAGACTAATAAAGCCAACTTCGGGCAAGATTTATATAAACGGAGAGAATATATACGATAAAGACCCGATAACTTTAAGAAGAAATATGGGATATGTTATACAGCAAAACGGATTATTTCCGCATATGACTATTAAAGATAATATTGAAATTATACCGAGACTTGAAAAAAAGAAATCGGAAGAAATATATAAAAGAACAATAGAACTTATGAATATGGTTGATTTGAACCCCGATGAATATTTGAATAGATATCCTTCGGAGTTAAGCGGAGGCGAACAGCAGAGAATCGGAGTTGCAAGAGCTTTTGCAAACGATACCGATATAGTTTTAATGGACGAGCCTTTTAGCGCATTAGACCCAATTACGAGAGCCGATTTACAAAACGAACTTTTAAATCTGCAATCGAAATTAAATAAAACTATAGTATTTGTAACTCATGATATGGACGAAGCTTTAAAACTTTCAAATAAAATATGTTTAATGAAAGACGGCGAGATAATTCAATTTGACGAACCCGAAAAAATATTAAAAGAGCCTGAAAACGAATATGTAGAATCTTTTGTAGGAAAAAATAGAATTTGGGATAATCCCGAATATATAAGAGCGCAAGATATAATGACGAATATTAATAATAATTTTGGCATAACGGGATTTTTTACTTTAATTGCAAACAAAGGAAAATATAAAAAAATTCCTAAAATTAAATATGACGAAAATATAACTTCGATACTTAAAATATTGGACGAAAATAAAGCGGAAAGTTTGCATGTTATAAACGAAAATAAAAAAATTATCGGAATAATAACTCAAAACGAACTTGTGGCAATATTAAATCAAAAATTTATTAAAGAGGATGCAATTAAGGAGATAAACTGTTGAATATAATATCGGAATTCTTAATATATGTTATAGAACAGAGAAATGAAATATTTACTCTTTTATTTCAGCATATAAGATTAACCGTATTTTCAGTAATATTTTCAATAATGCTTGGCGTTCCTTTGGGAATATTAATAAAATATGTCAAAAAACTCAATAAACCTATTTTAGGATTTGCAAATATAGTTCAAGCTATACCGAGCATGGCGCTTTTAGGAATATCGATTCCAATATTAGGAATAGGCTCGGCTCCAGCAATATTTATGGTTATATTATATTCTTTACTTCCAATAATAAAAAATACATATACGGGACTTTCAAATATAAGCCCTCAAATATTAGAGGCTGCAAAAGGAATAGGATTAACAAAAACTCAAAGATTATTTAAAATACAAATTCCTTTATCTCTTCCCGTTATAATGGCGGGAATAAGAGTTTCGGCTGTAACTTCGGTTGGTTTAATGACTATAGCCGCTTATGTCGGAGCTGGAGGATTAGGTTATTTGGTATTTGCTGGAATAAGAACTATTAATAATTATCAAATATTGGCTGGCGCAATTCCCGCTTGTCTGCTCGCTTTACTTGTAGATTATGTTTTTTCTATAATAGAAAGATTGGTAACGCCAATTAGCTTGCAAGCAAATGAAACAATAAAAAGAAAAGTATTAGAAGATAAAAGAAAAAAAGATAAAATTATTATATATATCGTTATAATTATCACTCTAATTTTAAGCGCCACTCAAATAATAAAATTAAATATAAATAAGAGAGATACTATAACGGTTTCTTCTTTAATGTTTACAGAACAGTTGATATTAGGAAATATGGTTTCAGATTTAATTGAAGCGAATACGGATTTAATAGTCGATAGAAAATTAGCGCTTGGCGGAACTCAAATAGTTTTTCAGGCTTTAGATAAAGGCGATATTGATTTATATGTCGATTACACGGGAACAATGTTTGCAAGTTTACTTAATTATAATCCAACTAACGATTCCGATTTTGTATATAATATAGTTAAAAAAGATATGAAGAGCAAATATAATATTGAAACTTTAGAGCCTTTTAATTTTAATAATACTTATGTTCTTGCCATAAGAAAAGAAACTAAAGAAAGATATAATATTAAAACTATTAGCGATATGAGATTTGCATCTAAAAATTTAAAATTCTGCGGAACTATAGAGTTTATGAATAGAGCCGATGGAATAATAGGACTTACAAATTTTTATTTATTAGATTTTAAAGATTATGTCGCTATAGACGATGCTCCAAGATATATTGCTTTAGATTCTAAAGAAGTCGATGTTATAACCGCATTTTCTACGGACGGATTATTAAAAAAATTCTCTCTTATAACTTTAGAAGATAATAAAAATTTCTTTCCGCCTTATTATGCCGTTCCTTTTATAAGAGCCGACACTTTAAATAAATATCCTGAGATTGCAGAGATTCTTAAAAAATTGGGCGATTTGCTTGACGAAGAAACAATGATAGAATTAAATTATCAAGTTGATGAAATGCAGAAAGACCCTAAAGAAGTTGCGAGGGAATTTCTTATAAAGAACAATTTGATATAGTTTTGTTATTTTTATAATATATTAAAAAATATATAAACGCTTGACAAAAATACTAAAATAATTTAAAATTATCCCATTATGGTTAATATATTATTATTTAAACAGTCGCCAGTCGCCAAATTATTTTAAATTTTGCTATTTATTTTTATTGCAAAAAATTATTAAAGTCATATTCAAATTATCTTTTGACTTTGGAAAGTTTTTTTATGTATAAAATCATTTATTCAAATGTTTTTATAGATTTTAATTTTAAAGGATATCGTAAATGACAAAAAATTCATTAAACGCTTTAAAAAAGCAAATTTTTAAGAGATTAAAATTATTTATAATTTCTATAACTTTGATATTTGTTTGCACCAATAATATTTTTGCTCAAAATATCGAAGAGAAAAAAGAAGAAGAAAAAAATGAAAATAAAGCTTGGGATTCCGTGAAAGGACGAAGTTTATTAGGCATCAATTTTGCACCAACTTTATACGCGGGAATTTTCAATTTGATGGTAGATACGGTTAAATCGGACGGGGAAACTTTTGGAACGACTGCTAATTTAAAAAATTACGCTTTCGGTTTAGGTTTCAGTTATGATTTTGCTCCGCTTAATTTTATGTCGGTGGGATTAGATATAGGTTTTTCTATAGGCGAGATAAAATCGGGTGAAGATAGATTAAGTTTTTACACTATTCCTTGGTCTTTAAATGTAAAATTTTTCGTTTTCAAAAAAGCTCCTTTTGGTTTCTTTTTATCTCCTCGAATTGGCGGAACTGCCGTATCTATGAAAAGTTATGGTCCAAATATGACAGCAAAAGGATTTAACGGTTTTTATTCTCAAGGAGGATTTTATTTATCTTTTGAATTAGGATGGAGAATACAATTATTTCCAAAAAGAGGCGCCGATTGGCCAGTTCAAGTCGGTATAGATATTTCTTTATTTGATATAGGTTATTATGTGGCGCCTTGGACTTCGGCTATGACTTCAACTCAAGAATTTGCAAGTTTAAAACAATTTGAAAAATTTCTTAATATGAGATTGTTATTATTGCCGAGACTTGGAATAACTTTAAGATTTTAAAAATATAAAATTAAAAATTAAGCCTATTCGTATTTTATAACGCGTATAGGCTTTTTTATTCCGAAAATTATTTATATCTTAAATTATTATTTAAAATTAAATTAAAATGAAAAATAATATTATAAAAATTTTAGATGAAAAAATATTATACGAAGATAAAAATTTTTATCCAGCTTTTCCAAGTATAGTTTGTCTTGAAAAAAATAAATATTTAACTAGTTTTAGATTAGCTCCAAAAACAGAAAAAAACTATTCTCATTTGCATTCTTTAAGCAAAGCGATTGTGTCAGTAGTTTATAAAAATAAAATTACAAAAATGTTTGAATTAGGCGAAGACGATTGTGCGGCAAAACAGGACCCGCAATTATTTAGAGTAGATAATAAAACAATATTGGCTTATTATTTTAGATATTCTTTTCATCCTATAAACGAAAAAAAATTATTTAAAAATTATACTTTTATAGAATATAATAACTCTATAGCCTTGCTTGACGGAATCGGTTTATGCATAAGCGAAGATAACGGAAAAACTTTTTCAAAACCGAATATAATAAAATTAAATAACGAAATGAAAAATTTTGCCATAAGAGGAAATATGATAAAAATCGGAAATGAAATTTTAGCTCCGATTTACGCTTATAAAAAAACTTCAAATAAAAGCAAAAATGATAAATATCAATGTTATATAATAAGCTCAAAAGATTTTATTAATTGGAAAATTAAAACTTTATTATGCGAAAGCGAAATTAAAAATAATAAAAGAATAGAATATTTTGAACCTTCTTTACTTGCATATAAAAATAATATAATCGCCTTTATAAGAACTCATTATAATAACGAATACGGTTATACTTCAATATCGTATTCAAAAGACAAAGGAAAAACTTTTTCAAAACCCGAAGATACAAATATAAAAGGTTATCCTTTAAATCCGTTAATTTTAAATAATAAAAAAATTCTTTTAACTTACGGTTATAGATTAAAACCTTACGGAATAAGAGCGAAAATTTTAGACAAAATTGAAAATAAAAATATAATTGAAAATATTAATAATTCCAAAGAGTTGATAATAGAAGATAAAATAAAAAATGCAGATTGCGGTTATCCTTCTTGCATTAATGACGGTAATAATATAATATGCGTATATTACGGTTGCAAAGAAAAAAGCAATACAAGAAAAATATATTTGAAAAGATTTATTTTAAATTAAAAAAGGACTTATTTATGAAAGATAAAGATATAATGGATATTGAAGTTTATCAAATAAAAAGCAATAAATGGCAAATTATAAAAGAAGAGAAAAATATTATATTAAAACTTTTAGCTTATAAATTATCTTCTTGGGCTGACGACACTTATTTAAAAGTTATTATAAATAAAGAAACAAAATCAAAAAATATAATCATAGAATGGAATTGCGCCGATTTAGTATTTGAAACTCATAAAACTTTTTTTAAATTCGACAATGAGCTTCCCGATAATTTAGATTGTAAGGCAAGCGAAGATAGAAAAAGTTCAATAATTATAGATGCCGATTATGTTTATTATAATTTATTGGATTATAATTTATTAATAGTCCGCTCCTCTCTTGAAAAAAGTAAGACAACAAGAATATTTGATATTAGCAAATTTAGAGAAGTTATTAAAAATATTAATTAAAAATTTGCTATTGTTTCTTTATTTAAACTTTTAATTAATTCTTTTGCAATATCTAACGAAGCTATTATATCATCATAAGAAGCGTAACAATAATGACTATGGGCGTATCTTGTTGCAATACCCAAAACTACGCATGGAATTCCTAAATTAGATTTGTGATAAACAGCCCCATTTGTAGAGCCTTTTTCTCTCACTATAATCTGATGGGCAATTTTATTTTTCTTTGCAATATCTATAGTATATCTACTTAATCTAGGATTTGTTATCATTCCACCATCTATTATTCTTAACTGTGTCCCATTTCCTATAGCCCCATGCGTTCTTTCTCCGAAATAAAAAGTATCGTCTGCAGGAGACCCTTCAAAAACTATAATTAAATCTGGTTTAACTTTATTAACCGCAACTGAAGCGCCTCTCATTCCAACTTCTTCTTGAGCAGACATTATTCCAACTAAATTAACATCAAGTTTTTTATTTTTAAAATATTCCAAAATTTTTATTATACATAACGCTCCTACTCTATTATCTATCGCTTTTGCGCAAATGCTTTTTGTTCTCTCGTCATATCTAAAATTAACATCGGGAACTACAGGATCACCAACGGATATGCCAAAAACTTTTTGCGTTTCTTCTTTTTTTCTTGTTCCTACATCTATATACAAATCTTGTAAAATGGGCAATTTTTTTCTGTCTTCTTCCGTCATAAAATGCGGCGGTTTAGATCCTATAACTCCTTTGACAAATTCTCCACTTGATGACTTTATAACTACTGAATTTGAAACTATATTTGGAATATGCCATCCCCCCAAAGGAATAAAAGACATAGTTCCGTTATCGTTTATATGTTCAATCATAAATCCAACTTCGTCTATATGGCAATCTAAAGCTACAATTGGTTTTTTATAGTCAATTTTTTCCAGACCAAAATACAAATTATTAATAGAATCTTTTTGATTGTCAATAAATTCGGTTCTTTTCCTTACAATTTCTATGACATCGTCTTCAAAACCCGAAGATCCAAAAGCTTCAGTTAATTCTTTCATTAGATTTAAAATATCGTTCATAATAAATCCTTTATTAAATATTCTATATTTATAAAAATGATATATCTGTTTATAAATAAAATCAAATAATTTTAATAAAATTTATAGATTTTGTAATTTTAAATTAATTTTAAATAAATATTTTACTAAATTACATTTATTCGGTTTATAACAATGTAGATTTGATATTTAAAAATAGTTTTTAATATTAAATACCATTGATAAGACATAAAGAATAAATTTTTTCATATTTCCTTTAAATTATATTTGTAAGAGGCTCCCGAATTTCGGGAGTCTCTTATTATTTTATAGACTTAATATAATATTTTAGTATAATCATAATATATGAAAAAAGTTCTTGAATTTTTTAAAATATTTATTATCTTATAAATGCCAGGCTAATAAAACTTATAAAATTAATATCGATAAAAACATTAACAAAGAGATTTTTATGTTTAAGTCAAAATTATTGTGGAGAGTGGTTATTATAATTTTAATAGCTGCATTCTCTATAGCAACAATTGTCTCTTGTGGCGGAGACGCTCCAACTCAATCAACTTCTTTATCTACTTCTGTTGGCGGAGGAGCAAGCTCTGACGGTGAAAATTCTGACGGAGGAGCTTCCGATAGCGGTTCAATTACTCTTCCAGAAGAAGCTGGCTCAAAATATACGGTTGATGTTCCTTTTGCAAGCTCTCAAAAAGTTGAAGTAGATTATAGAGATAGCGCAAAATTAAATCAATTATGGCTTGACCAAATTAACAGAAAGGCTGCCAATGACGGTAAAGTTTTTGCAATTAGAAACGGAAGAAATCCTCATGGAGCGGATGATTTCCAAAAAAGATTGCCAGCAAAAGACGAAAATCAAAGTTATCAAGATTACTACTATTTTGCCAATAACGGCGATATTTACTACAAACCAGATAACAGATTAATTAAAAAATTTGTAGGAGCGGTTATAGTGGATTATGTAAATTGCACTAAAAAGAATTATGGATTTAACCATAGCGTAACGCATGAATATGCGCATACGGGACAATGGACAGTTGGAGCAATTTATAAAATGGCTTTATCTGAAATGGAAGCTGAAATAATATATGGAAAAGGCGGAAGCGCTAGAAATGCAGTTCATACATTTATAGCGGCTAATATAACTTTGTCTAAATTTTGGAATGGCGTTTATTACGAAAATATATTCTTTACTAGAGGATTTGACAACGGATATTTAGAAGTGCTTGTTATGAATCCATCCGCTAATGAAGGCGTAAAAGATAGCGCAGGCGTTGATTCTTACTATTGGTATGGATACAAGGATAGAAAAGTAATGATGTATGAATCCGTTCACTTAGGTAAAAAACCTGAGGAATTAATTAAAACATTTACAAGATATGTCAAATTTACAGATTCTTGGGAGACGCCTTGGTGGAATTTCTTATTTATGCCAGGACATCCTAATTGATGTGAGAATATAATTTAAGGGGTTTATCCTAAAGGGTAAGCCTCTTTTTTTTAACTTTCTTTAAATTATTTGTATTTATTGTCATTGCAAATCTTCGTTACCAAATAGTTGTAAAGTTTAAGGTGTGGCAATACATATTTGAAAATCAATTTTATAAATTTTAACTTTCTTTCAATTAAAAAACTACTGCAAATTAATTACCGTTCTATATAAAAAATCTTTTCTTTCAATCGCATATT
>OIYR01001409.1_pt1 | contig 12058 bp, 7 predicted proteins | sample 1588221 | NCBI WGS metagenome assembly OIYR01 (sample SAMN03283292) | human gut metagenome | biome: human-associated habitat; material: feces | host: Homo sapiens | place: Peru | collected 2012 | reverse complement strand
ACTAAAGAAATCTTCTTTAGTCCGTGTTACTTATCCGGGCAACTATTTTCCATATTTGTGCGATTTTGCGTTCCCTTGCCTCTCGGCGTACCTGGCAGTACTTCCTCGGGCAACTGGCCACTTTTCACCTTATTAATTACTTCCTCCGTCTGGGCGGGATAGCCAGGCTCCATCAGGTCGTTGCCTGCGAGCAGCTGATCGGCTGTGTTGCGAGGATCAGTCCAATCTGTCATCACCATTCCCTTGAATCCCCATTCGTCACGCAGCACCGTGGTGAGCAGTTCTGGATGAGCTTGGGTAAAGGGGCCGTTCAGACGATTGTAACTCGACATCACCGTCCAGGGATGGGCCTCTTTGACGGCAATCTCGAATCCCTTCAGATAAATCTCGCGAAGAGTCCGCTGCGATGCTCGCACATCGTTGCCCATACGGTTGGTCTCCTGATTGTTGGCGGCATAATGCTTGATGCTTGTACCTACGCCCTGGCTCTGCACGCCACGCACATAGGCAGCCGCGATGCGACCCGTTACCACTGGGTCTTCAGAGAAATACTCGAAATTGCGACCGCAGAGTGCATGACGATGGATGTTCATACCAGGAGCCAGTAGCACATCGCAACCGTACTCACGCACCTCATTGCCGATGCTCTGTGCCACCTGTTCCACGAGCTCGGTATTCCAAGTAGAGGCCAAGCAGATGCCAACGGGGAATCCTGTAGCGAAATAGGTCTGATCAGTACCATCACGATGTGCCTCAATACGTACGCCAGCAGGGCCATCGGTAAGTGCCGTCGCGGGAATGCCCAGTCGTTTGATGGGTTGTGTCTGTCCGGCTACACCCCTCACGAGAGCATCCTTCCAGCCTATCCAGTTCCCCTGGTCATCGTACAACTTGAAATGATGTCCAACCACAAGCGTGGCCTTCTCCTCAAGTGTCATTACCTTCAATATCTCATCGATATTATTCTCGCTAAGTTTCAACTGTGCCGATGCACTTGTTACCGCCATAACGGTCACGATAATAGTCATTAGTAATTGTCTCATATCCTTTATTCTTTATTGTTAATAATTTACAGAAATTTTATTGGATCCTTTTATTCCTTCACAGTGTATGATCCGGCTTCGTAGTCCTTCGTCTCGTTGGAGCCTGGGATGGTGACGGTGGCGGTGGCACCTTCTGGGATGGTGAAGTTCCAGATCCAGGTGTCACCGTCGTAGTGCCACTCGCTCTTGATCTCGCCTGCTGCCGACTGATAGGTGGCATCGATGCTGCCCAAGCGCTTATCGGGCACGGGACGGAGGATGATGTGCTTGAAACCGGGATTCTGGGTGTCGGCATTGATGCCTGCTGCCGTCTCCCAGAGCCACTGACAGACGCAACCGTAGGCGTAGTGGTTGAACGAGTTCATACCTCGCGGACCCATACCGTATTCTATCATATAGCTGTTCCAACGCTCCCAGATGGTGGTGGCGCCGTTATCGACAGAGTAGAGCCACGAGGGATTCTTACGCTGGAAGAGCAGTTCGTAGGCGATGTCGCTCATGCCGTTGTCGGTCAGCGTCTGCATCAGGATCGAGGTGCCGAGGAAGCCTGTCTGCAGGCAATTATCGTGCTGGGCAAAATTCTCACGGAGTCGGGCGATGGTGTTTTCCTTGGCTTCGCCCTCCAGCAGATTATTGCGCAGCACGAAAAGAGCTGGCGTCTGCATCGTGTTAAGTATCGGTGTCTTGAAGGTGCCATTGGCGTCGAGGAACTGCTGGCGCAGATAGTCCTTTGCCCGCTGGGTCATCTCCTTATAGGGCTTGCTGTCGCGACCTGTGGCACGCGCCATATCGGCCATCATCTGGGCATCGATGGCCCAATAGGAGGCTGAGAGAAAGTTCCACAGAACGACGGCCTCAGGCAACAACTTTCCGCCCCACGAGCCTCCCCAAGCGGCTGCACTGAAACTCTCCAAAGGTTCGTAACTCAACCAGTCAGCCCACTGGAAATGACCATTCTCTGCAGCAAGGGCATTGTGGTCGTATCGCGTCTCATCGACGTGCTGTATGAATCGCTCCATCGACTCCCACGACTCTTCGAGGATGCTCACGTCGCCAAACTGCTTCCACACTGTCCAAGGCACGATAATGCCTGCATCGGCCCATCCCACGCGCATCATTTCGTCGCTGTTGGCTCCATACTGGGCAACAGGAGCCACACCGGGATAGCCACCTAATGGACTCTGTGTGTCACGCAGATCGCACAACCATTTGTGGAAGAAGCGGTCGGTATTGGCAAAGAACGTGCCTGTCTCGCTGAACACCTGGGTATCGGCAGTCCAGCCCAGTCGCTCGTTGCGTTGCGGACAGTCGGTAGGCACGCTGAGATAGTTGGAGCGCTGTCCCCAGAGGGTGTTTGAGATAATCTTGTTCACGAGTTCATTACCTGTCACGAGGGTGCCCGTCTCCATCTCTTTGGTGATTGACGAGACGGGAACGGAACAGATGCTCTTGAGCGTGACATCGCCCGTAGCAGAGAGCGAGAGATAGCGATAGCCGAAAAAGGTCTTGCGAGGCATCCACTCTACGGGATTTTCAGAGGCTGCGAAGGTGTAGTGCAGCATCATGCCCTCATTGGGCGTGCGCAGGTTCAATCGGTGGACGCTGCCCTCTGGGCCATCCATACCGCGACGCTGCTGACCGAGGCTGTCGTTCAGCAGTTCGGCAGGAAGACAGGTGAATACTGTGCCCTCAGATGCTTGGAAGTTGAAGCGTGGCAGGGCGGCAGCATTCTGGCCGAAGTCGATGACGAGATGTTCACCCTCGTGAACCACCATCGATTCGCCATCTTGATACTCGCGACTGACGACCACTCGACCGTAGGCAGAATCCGTCCGCTGCTCCACGTCCTTCCAAACGTAGGCCTTCACAGGCTTCAAGGCAATATCCTCGCGCAGACAAATCTCCGCTCCGTCTGATGGCAGGATCTCACCATCAAACTCTTGATTTAATTCAGGAGTAGATAGTTTCTCAGGCGTATCGAAACCCATCGGAATGCGGGCATCGTAGTCCTCTCCATCGAAAATGGCAGCATGAGTGACCGGCCCTGCGATGCCAGCCTTCCATTGTGTCGTATCGGTACCGAGCGTCTGCGTGGTGCCATCGATATATGTCAACTCGAGCACACTGCGGAAGGCGCATTTCTGTCCGTTCATGCCGACCTGTCCTGCTGGCGTGATAATCTTATCTGCCCACCAACCGGGTGTCACCTCGACAGAGAACACATTCTCGTCCTCACGGAGCAACTCTGTAACATCGTAGGTGAACGAGCGGCGGGTCTTCTGCCAATGTGTAAAACCAGGCTTCAGCAAGTCGCTGCCAACGAGACGACCATTCACATAGAGATCATAAACACCGAGTGCCGTCGTCATCCAGCGTGCACTCTTCACCGCCTTCTCAGCCTTCAGCGAGAGCAGGAACCAACTGGCTCCGTCAGCGGCACGACTCCCATCCCTGACGGTGTCAGTCACAACGGGAGCATCCGTCACCGAAATCCATTCACTTTGTGCCCAAATGCTGTCGGCAAGTGCCTCAACGCGCTGGACGCTCTGTTTCTCTGCGGTACTTCCGCATGCCACTACTGCCAATATCGGCAGGACTGACATCATTTGCTTGATTCTCATATCTTTCTTCGTTTTAATCTGGCAGCAAAGTTATGATATTATTATAATACACGTACGCGTGGGTAATAGTGAGAGGTAAATTTATATTCTTAAAATTCCATTGAAAATCAGACGTTTCCAAATTCCATAGGTAGGTGATGGGTAAATGGTCGGTAATGTTAAAGTAACCCAAAAGATAGAGCAGGAAAGAATAACTTCAGCGGAATTTCCGTATCTTTGCGCAATAAAAAAAATATGGCTATATGAAAAAAACTGCTGTTATCGTGATTTTGGCTCTGCTGGCAATAGCTCAGCAAGCTCAGGCACGCCCTTATAGCAAAGAGACGGAACAGCTGCTCGAACGGGTGGATTCGCTCATCTCACAGTACACTAACATTTGCCAACAACGGCAACAGGAAATCAGCAGGATGGCAGCTCAACCTAAGCCTACCACACCTAAAGGGCAGTTTGAGCGCAACGAACGGCTCTTCCACGAGTACCAGTTTTTCAACCTCGACTCAGCCAAGGCGTATGTAGATGCCAACAGCAAGATAGCCAGCGCGATGGGGAATCCCGCGATGCAGGCTCTCTGCCACATCCGGAAGTCTTACCTGCTCTCGGCTGCTGGACAGATTCATGAGTCGCTGAAGGAGATGGAGCGCGTCGACCGTTCATCACTGAAAGACTCGCTCTGGATAGAGTACTACGGACAGATGTCGCTGCTCTACTCACGCTTTGCCGAATATATTGATGTGGGCGGCAAGGCGCAGATGGAACTCTATCAGAAGGAGTATGAATATGCCGACTCAGTGCTGGCACTGCTGCCTCAAGAAAGTCCATACTACTACATCTATCGTGCTATCAAACAGATATACTGGAAACAGCATGCGCAGGGTATAGCCGAACTACAGGGCTACCTGGCAACCAACCGAAAACTGACGATTGCCAATAGTCAGATGCTCTATCTGTTGGCCGCCATGTTTCGTGAGAGTAAGCAACCTGAGAAACAACTTGAGAGCCTCGCATACGCCGCAGCAATGGATCTCATACTATGCAACAACGACAACTCGTCGCTGAAAGACCTTTCTGATATGCTCTATAATCTGGGCGACAACGAGCGTGCCTACAACTACATCTCGATGTGTATGGCGATGGCCAGCAAGATGAACAACCGTGTGCGTCTGGTGAATGCATCGAGCGTATTTGGGAAGATTCAGAAGAAGAATTCTGAAGAGAAGGAACAGAGAAACCAAATACTCGTCGTGCTGCTATGGGTGATAGGTATCTTCACATGGGTACTCATCTTCGTGGCGCTCTATCTCTATCGCGTACTGAAACAGCGCAGCCGCCAACAGAAGGAGTTGCACCTGCTGAACGACGAATTGAACAGCTCGAATATGGAACTGGCCGATACCAACAAGCAATTGAAGGAGTCGCTGGCGGAAATCACTCATCTGAACGGTCAAGTGAACGAGGCCAATGGCCAACTTTCTGAAGCCAATGCCCAACTGTCGGCCCTGAACACACAGCTACAGGAACAGAATGCACTGACAGAAGAATACCTGACGTTCGTGCTTACCCTCTGCTCCGACTACATCAGCAAGCTCGACCAGTATCGCAAGAACATCAACCGCAAGGTGAAGACCCACATGTACGAAGACCTGCTCCAGCAGACGGAGTCACCACTGATGGTGCAGTCAGAACTGAAGGATTTTTATCGCACTTTTGACAACATTTACTTGCACGTCTATCCTACATTTGTCAGCGACTTCAATGCCTTGCTGCAACCCAACCAACAGATTACCCCCAAAGAGGAAGGCCGCCTGAACACTGAACTGCGCATCTTCGCCCTGCTCCACCTCGGCTTCACTGACTCCGGCAAGATAGCCGACTTCCTGCATTGCTCCACACAGACGGTATATAATAACCGCTTGCGCACAAAGCAGAAGGCCATCAACCGCGATGACTTCGATGAGCAGATTCGCAGCATCGGAACGAAGAAGGCTTAGAGCCGTCCTGTGGCTCTGAGATATTCAGTCTGATAAATCTTATACTGCGCTTGCGCCTCAATGAGGTTTGAGTGGGCTTGCTGCCACTGAGCCTGGGCATCGAGGAGGTCGGTGAGAGTGGCCATAGAACAGTCGTACTTCAGTTGCATCACGCGCAGGTTCTCATCAGCTTGTTGCTGACCCGTCTGGGCGGTTTGAACCATCTGGTAACCACTGGTGACGTTCTGAACGGCCTGACGCACCTCGATACTCAGCAAACGGCGGTTCTTCTGGAGATCGAGTTGGGCGGCGGTGACGTCGAGACGGGCCTTCTTCGCTTTCTTGAACTCCGAGCCCCAATGGAAGATGGGGATGCTGACGGAGAGCATCGCCATCGGTATGTCATCGCTGAACTTCTGTTCAAACTGATAGGGTGTGCCGTCAGGCTGCATCGTGGTGCCACGCATCTTCAGATTGCCGTAGTAGGAATAGCCAACCGAGAGGGCTATAGTGGGCAGGAAATTGCTGCGTTCCTTCTTGGCGAGGGTCTCCTTCACCTCAACATTCTTCTTTAGGAGGGAAAGTTCTGGGCGCAGTTCAAAGTTCTCGTCGAGCTGAGAAATGGCCTCGACAGAGAACACAGTATCGATAGGTACGACCTGCTCGGTGATGGGTAACCCAAGGGCATTGCCCAGTGCCAATCGACAGAGTTCCTCACCGTTGCGGGCTTTCTGGAGTTGATATTCCACTTCCGATCGTTTGGCCTCCACGCGGAGCATATCGTTGCCCGTAGCCAGTTCAGCAGAGACGCTGGCGCGGAGTTTTTCAATCAATCCGTTCATCTGACAGAGAAAGGCTTCGAGCATACGTACCTTCTGTGATACGGAGATGAGGGTGTAGTACGACTTATCAACCTCGGCAAGCACTTCGGCACGGGTCTTCCGCAGGTTCTCCTGTTGGCACTCCTTGCCCAGACGAGCCAAGCGGTTGGCAGCGGTAATCTGACCACCAACGTAGATAGGTTGCGTCAGGTTCAGTCCTGCCACATAGGTACCTCGCAGCAGGAGATTATTGCCCATAATATCCTGGTCTTTCATATAGAGGCCCATCACAGAGCCGTCGAGCTTGGGCAGATAGGCGTTGTAGGCGATTTGACGGTCAAGCTCGGCTTTCTGCAGCTCGATATCGGCCTTCTGGAGATCTTCGTTGTGGCGGAGGGCTGTTTCCCGGCAGTCGGCGAGGGTCATTTTCTGTTGCGGAAATACCGCAACACACTGTACAGCGATGAGCACTGTTATCACGATTCTTTTCATGCTTCTTGAGGTTTCTTTACGTGGAACAAAACGGAGTATATAACGGGCAGGAGGATGAGTGTGATGATGGTGCCCACAGTAAGGCCTGCCATAATGCAGACGGCCATTGAGCCGTACATCGGATCACCCAGCAGTGGAGCCATTCCGAGGATGGTCGTGAGCGAAGCCATCAGCACGGGGCGCACACGAGAAATCGTGGCAGTAATCACTGAGTCGTAAGCGGAATAATGCTCCTCTTTGTTGAGCCGGTTGATCTCATCTACGAGCACAATGCCATTCTTCACCATCATACCCATGAGTCCCATCAAGCCGATGATGGCCATAAACGTGAAGGGCTGACGGAAGAGCAGCAGGCTTGGGATAATGCCGCAGATGACGAAGGGGAAACAGATGAGCACGAGGAACACCTCCTTCCAGTTATTGAAGAGCAGGAGTAGCAGCGTGAGGATGAGGAAGAGCGTCAGCGGCACGTACTTCAGCACGTTGGCTGTTGATTCACGTTGCAGCTTTGTCTCGCCGCCCCAGTCCATCGAGTAGCCTGCGGGCAGGGGAATGGCAGCGATGGCCGACTTCAGTTCCTGTTCTACCTTGGCGGTTGTGCCCTGGAAGAGTTCGGTGTTGGGGTCGCACTGTGCCTCAATAGTGCGCTCACCGTTCACACGATAGACGAAGTCCTCCTCCCAGTCGAGGCGGATACTGTCGGTGACGCTGCTCATAGGGACGGTACGGAACATATCCTCCTTCAGCTGTTCGGCATCTGTGGCTCCAGTCATCAGTCCTGCAAGGTCGTTAGGATTCAGGTTCACGTTACCCCACACGGGGATATCATGCAGGTTCTGGATGCGAGAGCCGTCTTCCTGTCGCACGAGCATGTTTACGACAACCGTCTTGTCCTGGTCGTTGATGACACCCACGGGCAGGCCGTCCGTAGCAGCCATCAACGCATCGGCCACATTACTGCGCGAGATACCGGCACGCAGGGCATTCGTCTTCACATAGTCGGCCACGAGCGCCTTGCCCTTCGTTTTCCAGTTGTTGCTCACGCTATAGGCATCTACATACTTGCACTCGCGCATCTTCTTTTCTGCCTGAGCTGAGAGTTGTTTCAGCACAGCAGGATCAGGCCCTTTGAACACCACCTCTACGGTGTGACTCGTGGAGACAGAGAAGTTGTATTTGCGGAATCGGATATGGGCATCGGGATAGGCCTGACGCAATCGGCGACGCCACTCAGGAATCACCTCCTGAACGGTCTCGAAGTCGGGACAATCCACCATCAGCTCGCCATAACTCTCGCCACCATTCGTCATCGGACGGACAAGACAATAGTGAGCAGGAGCCGTTCCCATCACGGCAGCCACACGCTCAATGCGCTTATCCTGAAGCATACTGTCGGTGATTTCCAACAGGTCGTGCTGCACACGGTCTGGACTCGTCTGGTCGGGCAACTGATACTCCACCACGAACTGCTTATAGTCGAAATCGGGGAAGAAAAGATTCTTCACCTTCAGCGCCCCAAGACCACTGACGGCCAAGAGCGCAACGGCAGCTATAATAGTGACGGTCTTATGACCGATGAGCACATTGAGCGTCTTTCGAACCATCTGATGTGCCCGATTCTCATGCAGTTCGCTATCTGCATTTTCCGGCTCACTCATCCACGCATTGGCACAGGCAGGCACCTGAATCAGTGCCAACACCCACGAGGCCAACAGCGACACGCAGAGCACAAGGAACATGTCGCGGCAATACTCGCCAGCCGTATCGGGCGAGAGATAGACACTGACGAACGTGCCTGCGGCAATCACCGTGGCACCCAGCAAGGGCAGGGCCGTGTGGTTGCATATATTATAAAGGTATTGCGGACGTGGCAATCCTCGTTTCTTATCCACAAGGATGCCATCCATAATCACAATCGAGTTGTCCACCAGCATCCCCATCGCGATGATGAAGGCACCCAGAGAGATGCGTTGGAGCGTGCTGCCCATCGAAAGCAGGATGGGGAATGATACAGCGATAGTGAGCACGAGACCCATACCGATGATCATGCCACTACGCCATCCCATCGAGAAGATGAGCACGATGACCACGATGAGCACAGACTCCAGCAGGTTGATCATGAAGCCGTTGATGGCCTCGTTCACCTTGTCGGGCTGGAAGAAGATTTTGTCCGTCGAGAGTCCTGCTGGCAGGCGTTTCATCGTCTGTGCGAGTTGCTGATCGACTGCCTTACCCACATCGGGCACGATGGCATCCGTATTCATCGTCACGCAGATGGCCAGGGCAGGCTTTCCATCCACAAAGAATCCGTTGGTCTGCGGCTCAGCAAAGGTGCGCTCCACGGTGGCCAGATCGCCCAGCCGCATCACCTTCCCGTCCATCGTCTTGATGAGCATCTCGCGGATATCGTCGGCAGTATCCAGGCGGTTGTTCACACGCAGTTGGATGCGATTGCCGTCGGTCTCATATTTCCCGGCGTTCACCTCCTGACCCACCGTCTGCAGCTGCATCATCAGTTGGGTGGGGATGATGCCGTTGCGTGCCAGTTTTTCTTTTGAGAGCGTGATGTTGATCACTTCGCTGCGCGCGCAGGCTATGTTTACACGTTTCACGCCCTTTACCTTCAGCAGTTCCCTGCGTATTAGCTTTGCGTATTTCTCCATCTCCGGATAGGTGTAGCCATCGCCCGTCAGCGAATAGAAGATGCCATAGACATCCATCATGTCATCCACCACGACGGGGTCATAACAACCGCTGGGCAACTGTCCTTTCACGTCGCCCACCTTTCGGCGCAACAGATCGAAGTGCTCTTCGAGTTTTTCGTTGAGCACGGTCATCTCAAACTCTATCGTGATCATCGCCACACCGCTCTGGCACTCCGTACGAATCTCGTGTACGTCGGGCAGCGTACGAAGCTGGTCTTCCAACTTCTGGGCCACCTTCAGCTCCACCTGATGGGCCGAGGCACCAGGATACATCGCTACCACCATCGCCTGTTTGCCACAAACGGCGGGATCTTCCAGCTTCGGCATCTGCATGAACGAAAAGACGCCAGCCACCAATATGCCCACCACAAAACTCCAAAAGAGCGTAGGCCGCTCCACGAAGTATCTCGAAATCTGCTCTGCTTTCATAACTCTCAACTATGAACTATAAACTATGAACTACATTAAGTCTCCCACATTGGTCTTCGAGCGCTCATCCAGCACCACAACCTGTTCGCCATCCTGGAGCGCATGCACACCGGCACGAACGATGGTTTCCGTACCTTGCAAGCCGCTCGAAATGATAGCGCGACCTTGAGCATCTGCCGTAGATACCACGACCTCGCGCCTCGTCACCTTATCTTTCTCTACCACCCACACGCAACTTTTCCCATCGGCCTCGAACACAGCGTTCATAGGCAGAGCAAAGCCGCTGGCACTACCCTCGCCACTGAACGAGAGCACCACATCTGCATTCATGCCAGACGACAGCTGCAGGGCATTTTGTTGTCGGGGATTTGTAATCCCCGACCCTTTAGGAGCTAATTTGTAGTTCGCTTCAGCGATCGTGAACGTCGCCTTATAAAGTTGATTCCCATCAGCCTTAGGCGAGATGCCTCGTAGCTGTAGCCGATACTGTTGACCATTCAGCAGCGCCGTGGCCTCACGAATATCTCCACGATGCAGATAGGTCCACAATGGCAGACTTACCTCCACTTCCATCTGCCCCTGACTGATGAGAGAGAACACGGGCGTGCCGGCATTCACCATCTCTGCCCGTTCGAAGTTCACCTTATTAATATAGCCACTCGCAGGGGCATAGAGTCGCGTATAGTCGAGCTTATTGCGGTTCACCTGCAGGTTCACCTCCACCTGCTCCAATCCGGCCAACGCCTTCTCATAGTCGTTGCCCGAGATGCCCTGCGTCTCGTATAACTTCCGGAGCCGATCCACCTCGTCCTTCAGTTGCCGATACTGAGCCTCGGAAGCCTTCACACCCAGCGCATAGTCCTTCTGGTCGAGCACGGCCAAGAGCTGTCCACTGCGCACATACTGTCCTTCCTTTACGCAAATGCGCTCTATCTGCCCAACCGTCTTGAAGCCGAGACTAATCTCTGCCGCCTCCTTTACCGTTCCCGAGAACTGACTCCGTGCACCGCCACCGATAGCCTCCGGCTGCGTAACTACCACACTGTGTTTCTGACCTTCTCCACCCTTCTCCTGACAACCAGCCGCAAGGAAAAGTCCGGTCATAACCAAAATCAAATACAAGTATCTCATCTTTGCAATACAAATTTTAAAATTTGCCTGTAAAGTTACTACGTATTTACGGAAGATGTATATACAGGTAATGGCAATCGGTAAAAGTTAAAATTGGAATACCGTCTGTTTGTCAACAACTTACATGATTTTAGAATAGGAAGTCGGTAAATTTTAACATAAGGGAGATGAGGCACATAACAGATTGAAATAGCCTGAACAATCGAATAAAAATTCGAGCACTTCATACAGCTCTTTAAGAAAGTTATATCTGTTTTCTTCGTACCCGAAAAGCAGACAGATCAGGTCTACCCCTTATACAATTATATAGTAAGGCGGCACAATCGGGTATCTTCAAAATGCTGAGAATCTTTTGGCTGCTAAGGCTAGTACCCAACCACTCAACGATTTTCCTGTAGATCAGCTTCCACTTGGACTCCGAGACTCGCTCTCTGGCGTAGCCCTAGAGGCTCGCGTGCCAGCCCTCTTCTCTGCCCTCCCTATCGCCGCAGCCTACGCCGACGGCGTGAAGGCGAAGTATTGCGACGGAAGCGAGACCCCGATGGCACTTATGTCTATTATCATCGGCGAGCAGGCTTCTGGTAAGGGCGTATGCCGTAGAATCGAGAGCATCTGGGCGAAGAAGATGGATAAGGACGACGAGTACCCTCGTGAATTGGAGGCCTGGTATCAGCAGAACAAGAACAAGCGTGGTCTCTGCAAGAAGCTGAAGAGTGGCGACACCGAGATCTGGCAGAAGATTACCATTTCTGCATAAAGCACATCTACTCTTTCTCATAAAGAATCTTGAATCCCTAGATTTCACCATTTCCACTTCACCTGTACCTCCAGATCCATCTGACGAGAACC
>OIYR01001408.1_pt1 | contig 12060 bp, 5 predicted proteins | sample 1588221 | NCBI WGS metagenome assembly OIYR01 (sample SAMN03283292) | human gut metagenome | biome: human-associated habitat; material: feces | host: Homo sapiens | place: Peru | collected 2012 | reverse complement strand
TTTTTATTGCTTATTATCCGCACCCAAAAAGTTGCATTTATAAGTTGAACTCAAGCTAAAAAAGAGGCCTTTCCTCGTGATGAAGGCGAACGGGTTATGGCCGATGGCGTTGCAGAAGAGGATGATGAGCCAGATGTAGAATACATAAATTGGTCATTGCGTATTTTTGCGGACAAAGGACCGACAGTACAAGGTGTTAAAAATGTAATAACTTCTCAGCAATATGACTTAGTAGATTTTGGGGTAACGGAGGACTTTTTTGAAAATAAATATCTCCCATTTTCTTTCATTATCCCTAATGTGGATAATGAAGCGGAGCAGCATGAATTTTATTCCTCAGTATTCCGCAATATAAATATTTTAGGAACTCCATTAAATCCGATAGAGAGTCGTCAATCACTCTATTTCCTTAAATCTGAACTAAAAAACTTCTTTGATCCAGATTGTTGCCGAAATCTAAAAATAGAATTGGTCGGGAAAAATCAAGCTTATGATTTTGTGAGAACAATGGCAATTCTATCACAATATAAGATAGATGGAAAATTCAACCGACTTGCACAGGGATATAAGCCTAAAATGGAGAAATACTATGAGGAGTATATATATGCTGTTGTCAATGATAAAAATAATGGTATATTTGCACAATTTTCAACGATATTTCCCAATAACGATTTCGCTCCCAGAATTGAGCTATTAAATGAGACTTTAAACGAACTTGAATATCATCAATTACATTTCCGATCTATCATTGATTCTGATGTTTATATGTTTGGTCTTGTGTACAATACCGTAATAGAAGGAAACAAAATAGATTGTGCTCGTAAAGGTACTCTAATTAGTGAACTTCAATCTAAAATTGCTATGTTCAAACGGAACGATGGTCACAAATCATCACCATCATTGTTGAAACATATGCGCACTCGTGTCGAACAATCTATAATTATATTCAATAGCTATGCCGTACATCCAGCTCACTAGCCATATAGCGTTTATTATGAAGCCAGAGACAACCTTAATAAAAGAAGCGGTAAGGTCTCTTGACGCTACTAACGGTGGTATAGAGACATACCCAATCAGTGATTATTTGCTTCATTCTCTCTTTTTGCGATTAACTGGAGCTCAAGAACAAAAGTTGAAATGTATATGTTGGGAAATGGCATGCAGGGACTATGAGTACCGCTATGAACGCTATGAACGTAAACCATATGGCGAGTGTTCTAGTTATGATGACAAATGTATGGTATATAATGATCTTTTGAATGAGCTTAAGAAGCTTGACGAAACATTTGATGTTACTGATATTATTAGAGATGAGGTACTTGATGACTGGAGAACTTCTATCCAAAAGGTGCTTGAAAATAGTTTGTTAGTGCGAAATTTCAAAAAGGGCTATGATGAATATAAGTTGCTTGCAATAAATATAGATAAGGATTGGATAATGAAAGACACACAATTGTTTGTAAAGAAAGACAATCTTAAACCCGAAAAAATAATTAAAACTTGTGGACTTGCGTTACAGGAAATATTCAAGGAATATGTCTATAAGGAACGTAATCGTTGTGCCCATAATACACGTTCTTATCAACACAATTTACCTTCGATAAGTGAAATGATGTCTTCAGGATACAGACTGCAAAATTATTTTTTATATATGTCGATCATCATCTTGCTAGATAAAATTTACATCAAGTTATTTGAAGTTTATTTATCCAAAGTGGGGTAATTATGCAGAAGAACATAATAGGTGGTTAGGACAGGCTTCGCACGTTGTCGGTTGCTTACATGCATAATCCAATGGATGGAAGACGTCCTCCTTCGCATCCCCGGAAATGAGAATAAACGCGAAGCACCCTGTGCATTTCCTTTCTGCCTATCTCGTCTCCAAAGGGTTCTTGAATACAGCCCCTAATTGAATCCTTTGGTATCGTGACAAATACTCTTGTGCTTGACTATTATTCCCTATCTTTCTTAAGTAAAAATACGTCTTTGAAAAAATGATGTCTTCCAGTGGTGTTATCAACACGTTATTGATATATTGTTCTAAAAGGCATAACGATTTATCAAAATAGTTCACTCCTAATAAATAGTTATCTTCTGAGAAATACTTCATAGAGCGTGTGCTGTAAATCTGAATTAGGCTCTTTATCATATAATCATATGCGTAAGTGTGCTCAATATTATTTTTGTAATTAGAGACAGCATCATAAGTGATTTCCTCAGCATCAGCATATCGTCCAAAATTCAACAAACATAGTCCTAATTTGCACAAAGATAGATAGTATTTCTCATTGTATCCGCAGTATTGCATATCAGGTTGTTTTTGTCTGAAGTTTACATCATCTCTGATGAGAATAGCTTTGTGTTTACGTTTCTTTAAAAAATCAATATAATCATTTACGGCAACATATAAACTATCCCAATCATCATTATCTAAATGATGATCAACAATCGTACTTAAGCAACTTTCTTTTCTGAGTTTTTCATTTTTGTATACCTATAATTCCTGCTTTTCGACTTTGGCCTTGGCCGGACGGCCTCTCTTTCTTGTCATCGGCTTGGCTTTCGAGACGTAGACAGGGGCACAGCCGTCGGGGATGTCGAAGCCGAAGGCCCTGCATATGTCAACCTGCGATCCGACAAAGGGAGTGATGAACTTCATCTTGCCGGTATGCTCTATACATCGGATCGTGCGCATCTCCGCCAGTACCGCCTCGGTTGACGGGAACCTCTTCCGCAAGACTTCATCCCTTTGCCATACGGAACGCACATACGAGGCGAGGATGAGGCCCACGAAGTAGATGAGCATGCGTCCTCTCTTGCCTCCTTCGGACCAAGTTCTGAGCCGGTCGTGTCCCAGGGGACCCTTCTGGAGGGCGAAACACTTCTCCTGCTCGTCGCGCATGCCGTAGTTGTCCATCGCCTGCAGGGGGTCAAAGTCCACGCCGATGGTCTTGCTCGCGAAGAAGCCGGCCGTAAGCAGCATCGTGTCCAGTTTTTTCTGGTTCACTCCGTATGATTTGATGGTGCCGTCGGCATTGAAGGTGATGTCGAGCAGGTTGAACCTCCTCGCCGTGTCCTCGCGGTCTGCAACCGGTTCCTTGGTCTGGATAATTATGTCAAGCTCCGCCGACTGCTCCGACACCGAGTGCTGGATGTCACATATCTTCTCACCGCGCTTGAGCGGGTTGTAGTAGAGATTGAGCCTGTATTTGTCCGCCTTGATCACGTTGTCCCCGCTGCCTTTCACGGAGTATTCCATGTCATACTGGGCGTAGTAGAGGTTGTCCTTTGGAGCAATCGTCATGCCCTGCGGGAAGCCGTGGCTCATGTCTATCGCCTTGATTTTGGCCATGACATCACTGCCGGTAACCTTCACGCTGGTTATGACCTTCTGTCCTTTGGCGATATAAAGCTCCAGATTCTTCATGGACTCGTACCCCCTGTCGGTGATGAGCACGAGGTTCTTGAACCCGGCATGCTCCAGCTCCCTCATTATGAGCCCGACGGTCCTGCAGTCAGGCATATTCCCCGGCAGCTCCTTGTAATAGATGGGCATGTGCGAGGTCAGGGAGTACACCACGACCTCCAGGGTCTGCCTGAGAGGCAGGCGCTCCTTGTTCTTGCCCCAGCGGATGTCCACGAGGTTGAAGCCGTATGTCGACATGGAGGTGGAGTCCACCGCGCAGAGCTCGTCCCTGCCCACCCGTCTGGCCCTGCACCTGAACAGGTCCATCCTGTGCCTCTCCGTTATGCTTTGTGTCAGCCTCGTGATGCTGACGCTGTTGAGCTCATGCTCCGATGGAGCCTTGACCTCCTTCCGCCACTGGCTCAGCTGGTTGTATGGGAGGTTCTCGATGAACGGGAAGTAGGCCAGCGTGAGGACGTCGTTGACCATCTCATGGTTGCCTCCCAGCACTTTCAGCAGGTCATCCTTGACTCCTGTCGCCTCGGCGACCTTGTCAAGAAGCCACGTGGCGCCGTACTGGCGGTCAACGTCCTCGTCCTGGTAGGACACCCGGCCTCGCCGCCTTGTGCTTGACAGCTCCGTGACCTCGCTCATGTCCCAGGCCACCGGAAAGATGAGCCTGTCGCGCTCCGCCACCGAAGCGTAGAAGTAGTTCGTCCCCGGATGGAACCTGTCCCCGTCTTCGAGCGTGCCCCAATGCTTGTATGTGTACCGCTTCTTCCCGTCTTCACCAACGGTGAACACTTTTGTCGACGCGTACCTGTGTCTGCCTATTGTATGAACGATCACCTTGTTCTGAGTGTCTTTGTTCGCCGGTCTTCCGAGTGCCATGCCCAATTGTATTTACAGGTATAAATATACCTATAAATATTGACATGTGCAATACTTTTGCGGTTTATTTTCAGATATTTGCGACTTTTGGGTACAAGAAAGTGAAAAATTCAGATTTCTTTTATCCTAACGCGGATATCTTTGTCTTTCACTTGTTCAATTATGGAAAGAATATCTTTGCTTATGGCATACCCTTTCCATTCGTCCGCCATACTATAAACAGGCATTACGGCATAACTTATCAATGCATAGTCTAATATGTCATTTTTAAATAGTGAGTCTCGTATATTACAGATACTGTCACAACAACTAATAGCATTATTGATATCATTTTTTATTACATATTCCTGCATTCTTTGAAGAATCGTGTTTGCATCAGATTGCGCAGACAATTCAATAACACTTAAGAATGAGCAACATACTATGAATGTTTGATATAGTATCCGCATAGCAATTTTTTCAGTCTGTTAATCAATTAATATGAATGAAGCCCAATAATACTCGGAAGCATTTGTATGCCCAAAATTCGTATTACGTAGTGTATACTTTTTACGAACCACGTCTTGTGCTTTTCTGAATGCTTTATGTTTAGAACATCCCGAAAACCAATATTTGTAGAACGAGGTCATCATCAGCTCGGTAGCTCTACTATCCACTTCCCATAAACTCATAATTATAGACTGAACCCCAGCCAATTTAAACCCTCGTTGAAGGCCATATACTCCTTCTGGGCTAAGGTCTCCCAAAGCTGTTTGACAGGCAGATAGCACCAACAATTGTGTTGAGGAAAGATCCATCCCTGCAATTTCTTCCGCTGTCAATGTCCCGTCCTCAATATTCTGTGGGATCGTTTCTCCTTTCCATAGATGATTTCCACCAGACAATATTAATCCACAGCGCTTCAGAGGTGAGATGAAAGTTCGTTGCTCGTTTTCATTTATGCGTAATTTTGAGTACTCTTCGTTGGAGTAATAAAAACCATGTGTGGCCAAATGTAATATGGAACAATCAGAACAAGATAATTTTTTAAACACCTCTTCGCTTCCATCATCTTTGGAAACGACAGTTGTTTTAATCCCTTGTTTGTTAAGGACCGTACTTATCATATTAACTTCCTCTTCAGTTTCATTTAGTAACGGCCAACTAAGGCTTCTGCCTCTGGTGATTCCACAAGAATCAACAGGGAATCTGTTATATTGCTCTGCGTTATGAGTTGTGTTATTAATTAATTTTGCATTGTAATTTAAACCACCAAACAATGTGGCGGTAGAGAATGAGTCCTTGTGCTCTGCATAACATAATTGCGCAGTTGAACTAAGACGATGAATCTCGTACCGCATATTTATTCTTGACTTGTTGCTTGTGTTTTCAGGAAGGATCTCTATATTCAACTGATTCAGAATGCCGGTGGCCGCAAAATAAATATGCTTAGCACCATACAAATACGGTTCAATATTTGACCATATCATTGAATACAGTTTATTTTGGCCATTTTCATATATGGAATATGCATTGGAAAATCCATTTTTTGATTGATTCGTGATGACAAACTCATCTAGGTCGTGTTTTGAACATAACTTGACAAACGCTGGCGATTCCATATCTTTCCTTAAGATCAAAGCTGCATATTTGTCAACACCGTCATTGTGGTCTGGAATTTCTAAAAATTCTATCGCCACATCCTCATTGCTTAATTTATTTTGGACATCATTCCAAGAAACATACTTTAATAAATCAAAAAACTCAGGATGAAAAGAATATAATCTCATCATTTCCCTTTCATATTGTTTTGCTCTTGCGTTATCACCAGATTGTTGATAACTTTTATATTGAGAGTATACATTTTTCAGTTCTTGGTCATAGGAATTTCTAATATTAAAGTCGACCGATTGTGATTGGCGTAACAAGAGATTCTTGCTGAATATAGCCGCATTGTAAGCTGTCCCATTAGCCAAAGAAGTACGACTGCATATCGAGCCGATTTGATATAGGAGAGATTGAACAGATAAATCATTATCCCAGTACTTTTCTCTTCCTTCGCTTGTTAGTACTTTTGTGTCGGATAAATAATCATCCATAATAACATTTAGATACAACTGGGAATATGTGGCTAGACTATCCCATTGTTTTTGATGTTCTGCATTGTACATAAGATTACTGTATATGCGTTGCAAAGCATTGCCATTAGCCTTATTAAACCTATTTAAACATTCATATAATATTTCATTCGATTCTGAATACCTACCTTGGGCCCCCAAGGCTCCAGCTAAACCTATGTGTGGCTCCAATTCCCAGAAATCTTCTCCTATATTAACGGCCTTACGATAATAGGTCTCACTTGAATAGTATTCTTCCTTTGCAGCAGATAACATTCCAAGGGTCATATATGCTCCAATTCTCATTATCGGTGATATAGACTTATTATTTGCACATCTTATGTCTTTTTCAACTATCGTTTCTATCATTTCAGCATATTTCGTCGCCATATCTAAATCATTATAAAGTGGGTTTGAAGGAGGACACCATAAATAAACCATAGTTGTTAATTCAGCAATAACGGTATCAATATCATAATTAAGGGTTGGTAATACGATTATAAGGTCATCTTGAAATATATTTATGATGCCTAAAAAATTCATCGCTAACACTTTATCACCCTTGTTTTTTGCTTTTTTTGCAAGTTCTAAGGATACTTTCTCCGCTAAGGAAATAACATTATCAGATTCAGGATGTTCGGAATATAGTTTTCCTAAGAAAAAATACCAAGGCAATAATAACTCAATAGCAGCATCGTGATCCCCTTGAGACGCTAAAACATTTGCAATATCCAACGTTTCATATGTGAATATGCTTATAGCATTGTCTGAATGAATAGTAAGATGTTCAAATAGTTGTTTGGACAAATCTTCATATTTTAGTGAAAACAAGATATTCAATCTAATTTCTTTATCAAATGCATCGGCATAATAGTCTAAAACTGGTTTTGGGTTGTCGGTAGTGCCGTACATATAATAGTTGCGCCGTTCAATCAAGTAATTGTCTTTACTAGCAAATAGCTTCGAAAATTTGTCCTCACAGTACCTCTGAAGCGACAGGATGTATTCGTATCCGTATTCCTGCATCAGGCAATAAATGAAATCTCTCCAATGGCAAATAATAGTGTGATAATCATCATAGCTAAGGATTGGACCTACAGAATCGCCAACATAAGTGGTCAAATAACTTGTGGCTACTTCATACAGTGACTGCATCTCATCGAATTTCTCAAACAGTAGTGCTCCGGAATTACCTTCATGTGCCAATATTTGCTTAATAATTTTCCAATGAGTGTCAAAACTATTTACATAATCTCCTTTCGACATTTGCAAGAAATTGGCATAATTTGTTAGCAAGCTGATATAGTAGTTGTTATATATGTTATTGGCTTCGAATACACTTATACTTTCACGATAATAATGATCGGCATCTTCAAATTCTGCCATTTCGGTGTAGATGTTGGCTATGCAGCTTAATGATAATGCTTTATCTGAAACATATTCTTCTGGCGTGTATACGTTCTTCCCATTCATCTCAAGCCGAGCCTTATCCTCTAAATCCAAGTAACTGTTAATGATGCTATCTATCTCATCTGTATCTCGCTCTTTCATAGACATCAAAAGATTCTTAAGGAAGTCCCATTCTACATTAAATACACAACTATATGCTTGTGATTTATTTACAATCTTCTGCCACTCTGTGTAATAGCTGATTGCTGAGTCAGTTTCGCCTTTTGATAAAGCCAATTTTGACATCTCCATAAGAGCCATTTGTGTAGAATAATACACTGCGTTGCTTAACATCTTAACCTTACAATTTTGAGTGATGGAGCACAGACAGTCAATGGCTTGTGAGGAATATACTTCGGCTAAATGTAATCGTCCTAAAGCAACCGTTACTTTTATCATCAAAGCATAAACTAAGCAATATTCTTCGTGTTTACACCAATGATATGCATCATCATCTTCTGAAGGATATACGGATCCCTGATCTTCTAATGTGTTTATTAGTAATAGACAGGTTTGATAACTACTTTCATAATTGCCATTATTATAATCACATTCGGCCATCGATTTCTTTATGCGAAAAAATGTTTTAATATCTAAGCTGCCGCAATTTTCAAGAATTTTATATGATTCTGAATAAAGCTCATTGGCTTTCGAGTAATATCCTTGAGATTGATATGTATCCGCCAACGACGACATAATTATCGCATAACTTCCGGTTTCCCCATACTCAAGTCGAACGGCATCTAGCAATTTGGAAAAAATAGTTTGGCCTCTTGATAGCTCCCGCTATTAAGTTTGTTTAACCCAATAGAATATTCGTTGAATTGAGCACTGCTTTGGCTAAATGCTGTCAACGCAATAAGAAATAACAATAATGATATAGCTGTTTTTTTCATTCCAGTATTATGATTGCTTTTAGTGTTGTTTTATAGGTCCAGCATATGTGCCTGTAAATATTCTCAATCCAACATAATAAATGCTGCCCAGTATTTAGGATTATCGTACTTCTTTCGCACTTCTGACTGGGCGATGGCAAAAGATTCCCGCTTGCTTTTACCTTTAATGAGATTACGATAAAATGTCTGCATCATCAAGGAAGTCGTCTGGTCATCGACTTCCCAAAGACTCATAATTATTGTACCGACTCCTGCAATCTTGAATCCTCTCTGCAAGCCATATACACCATCTCCTCCAATTTCACCCAGACCTGTTTGGCAAGCAGACAGAACCAATAGGTCTGTGTTGGAAAGGTTCAAGCCAGCAATTTCTTCAGCTGTAAGAATGCCATCATCTATTCCCTCGGGAATTTCTTCTCCCATCCATATATGTTGTCCCCCTGACATCAGCAAGCCACTCCTTCGCAAAGGATATGTGTGAGAGTCTGTGTCATTATGTGTGAAAACATTATTGTCCATCTTTTCTGCTTGTTTTTCATTTAGATAGAATCCGTGAGTCGCGATGTGAATTATTTGTGCACTATGTCCTGATTGCGTCTTGAAGGATTCTTCTGTTCCGGAGTCTGCGGTAAAAATGGTATTGTTAACCATTCCTTTGTCAAGAAGAGTGCTGATTTGTTCCACCTCAATCTTGGTCCCGGGAAGATAATTCCATCCTTTCCTGGTGTTATCTCCAGCGACATACGTTGATTGATCCGTGATTTTGCATAGATTATCGTAACTACGACTAATTGCTTGCATTGATTTTGTATCCAAATCATAGTTGAGTCCTCCGTAAAGAGTGGCGGTTTCGTACGAAGCAAGATCTGTTATGTTCAAATTAGCGGTTGAGGAGATTCTATGTAAATCATATACATCATAGATTGCCTTGCCCTTTGAATTATGTAAAATCTCGATATTCATTTGAGATAAAACACCGTCTGGGGAGAAGAAAATTCTGTTTGCGCCTTTCAAATGAGGTTCGAGTTGTCCCCAGGTAATTGAATAGAGCCCATCATTGTCATAGTAAGCTCTTGAACCCTTTGAGAACATAGCGTTCATTTCATTCTCAGAAGCAAGTTTCACAGTACGAGGCGCACTCCATTCGGGGCGAATGATAATAGCCGCATACGAAGCCTTTTTTCCATCTGAACAGCATTTGACAAATTCTATCGCCGCGTCACCTTTAACGAGGTTTGCTCTCACACCTTGCCAAGTTGTGAAGTTCGCTTCTCTGATAAACTCGGGATGCTTTGAATAAAGATACATAACTTTCTCTTCAAGAGCATCACGTTGTTTATCACCCTTGCTCTCAGCCTTTTTGAAGTCATAATATGAAGCCTTAAGTTGGCTATCGTCACTATTGACGATATTATTTTCGATAATTTGTTCATACTTCAAAAGGAACCCCTTTTGGATCAGAGAAACGTCATAGGCGACATCTGAGAATGTATCATCATTGAGAGCAAACTGTGCGATGACCTCCAAGGGGTGAGTATTCATCTTATTCCAAAAATCTGTTCGCTGGACTTTTGTCATACCAAAAGATTGCACAAGGTATTGACTGAATTGCGTAGAGTATAGTTTTTTCGACAATTCTTTCAAGGCGATAATATCACGTCGTGCTTCGGCTATGGCCATTAACCCATCTAGCACGTAACCTATTTTGTTGCTTTTTGCATCGTTGGTTTCATAGTGAAGTATGCAGTTCTTGTAAAGTCTTTCTGCCTCATCAAGGTTTCCTTGCTTATAATAGTGATCAGCAAGATTCCCGTATTCTATTGCAGGCCAAAGAACGCATCTTGGATCGTCAATATTCTCATATTGGCTTGTCATTGCCCTTCTGGCTATTTCGATAGCTTTACGTAAAGCAATAACTGATTCCTCATTGTTCCCGAGATGATTATAAGACACTGACAAATTATTATATAATATCCGCAAAATATTATCCGAAATCACATTCCCAAGTGAATCTGATTGCTTTAAGGCAAGTGTTAGGATATCGTTCTCTTTGGTGTACTCTCGTTTGTTTGCATATAGAGCAGCCAGAAGCATAATATCGTCAAAATATGACTGTTTGTTCAAATACGCTTGGGGATTCCTTGTCGCATCCAGTTCCTTGACATAAGACCATGCTTTGTCAGTAAAACCATAGGCATATGCGGTTCTGCCTGCTGCTGACCTAATACGTTCAATCACATCTTGATGGTCAACTGCCTTTTGTTCTAAAGTATCATATAGGCGGATAGCATAATTAACATAATTATGGTTTCTCAGTGAAGTTATAATACCTTCTGAATATGGATATAATTCAGAAATGTCAGTGATCTCATCAAGGAACTGACTTACATTCCTTTCGTAATCGTCCATTCTGCCAAAATGTATGGCTGCCAATGTTTTACTGTAACTATCCCACAGTGGAGTATTAAGTGGCATCATTCCATCGCCATAGATGTTAGGAAGGCTATCGGGAAAAAGGGCATTGATTGTTTCTTGGCCATATTGCGTCGTTATTTCATTTATGTATTGAGTCCAAAGTCCAATGATCTCGGTCAAGTCATCGTATGGGACTATCCTTGCATCGAATGTGTCGTACAGGCTGCCTTTTAAAAAGGCCAGATCGGAACAGTATGACGTGCACATACGGCTGAAAATCTGTTTGCTCAATTCGTTTTTTGCACCATATAATGAGGCCGCAGCCTTGAATCCCTCATACTGAAAACTTAGCTCTTTGTCATATTCTTCTTGATACTCAGAATAGAAATATGCCATACGTTCGTAGCCTAAAGGATATTCTTCGGTGAAGATGTTCATTTGTGAAAAGACGCTTATTCCTGCTTTCAGACAATCTTCAGCATCCTGCATTAATCCTGCATCGGCCAAAGTATACCCCATACCAACTAATGCCGTATGAATAGCATTAACATATTCTTCACCAGACTTGAAGAACTCGTGATTTGCACAATAATTCAGGCACTGTAACTGCAACTGTATCAGCAGCGTTGCTGTTGCTGATGCCTCTTGTTGATTGTTTTTTGCTTGATTGAGAATAATGTAATCTGATACATCTTCTGACAAATTTAGCAGAAGGTCAGAGTCTGGATTCTTTTGGCATTCGGCAATAACAGCGTCAAAGTATTTTTTAGTCAACGTATAATCGTCATTTTCAGCAGCAGCGAGAGCGTTTTGACACAAAACCTCTATTGTATTCACAGTTTGTGCAAAGCAGGTAAGCATTCGATAAAGTACGACTGTCAGTTTGATTAAGTGGTATATAACTTTG
>OIYR01001407.1_pt1 | contig 12065 bp, 12 predicted proteins | sample 1588221 | NCBI WGS metagenome assembly OIYR01 (sample SAMN03283292) | human gut metagenome | biome: human-associated habitat; material: feces | host: Homo sapiens | place: Peru | collected 2012 | reverse complement strand
ATTTCCAATTATTCAAATTAACTAGACCATTTATTGTTTCACCTGAAGGATAAACTGATACAAATACTAGACCGCCGTGCATATCATCTGATACAGTAAGCAAATACGCGCCGTTTGATAGCGACACATTTACACTGGAGCTTGCGCCAACTGTAACGCTTGATTTTCTGATAACATCGCTCATAGATGCATCTAAATAACCCTTATTTACAATGTCGACATTTTGTGTGGGAGTACCCAATACTGAGCCAGTTCCATTGATTGTTAATGAGCCGCCAACCATCAAGTCACCAGATATGTTACCACCTGTCTGAGCCACCTTTGTATCTACATACTGCTTATTAGCCAAGTGATTATTCTCTGTGGGCGCAGTTTGGTCAATGAGATGCCCTTTTGCAGTATATCTAGCTAAGCATAGAGCCATGCCGCCATCTGATACTAAACACACATCAGGCTTAGAGCCATTTTGCACATACGCCTTGATTTGGCCTTGATTAGCTGTTTGTAGGGGTACTCTTGTAGCCACTTGGTCATCAACATATTTCTTGTTAGATATACAACCATCTGAAGCTGGGGCATCTGCTAGAATATCATTAGTCAAATAACCCAATGTAACAGCATGAGTAGATTGAGTAGGAGGCGCTATTGATAATGTTGTATACTCTGCTGATTTATCTGGTTTGACAAATGCCGCACCGCCGCCTACTACGCCAGTTAGACGAGCACCAGTCGTACCTGTCTTTTCAACAACTGCGCCAAGATATAAATTAGCCTGTCCATCAATATGAATTTTCTGAGCATTTATGATACTACGCCCATTCATATCAATATCTCCGTCCATTTTGCCGCCAGACGTAGTATATAGCGTCTTAGTCCTTAATGACCATGCGCCTTCTACATATTCTATATAACTAGATGTTGTGCCAGATACATTACTAAATATACAAGCAGTAGAGCTAATACTTGTCAACACATATACGTCTTCACTCAATGAGCCAATGACCATCTTGCCGTCAATATATGCCGCGTCAATATCAACCATGTCTGTGTCAGCATGGATAGTCCCATCTGAGCCTCTACTAAATGCGACTTTTAACACACGCTCATCAGCATATTTCTTGGTAATAGCCTCATTCTCATAATTTGGAGTTTCTACCAATCTTAGGGGCCCAGTCATGGTGCTACCTGATTTGCTTACATATTCGCCAGATGCAACAGAATCGCGCCATATATCCACATCGTCTTGATGCAGATAATTAATAGCTCTAGTTACAACATTACCCTCTTGCTCTTTGATCTCGGTATAGCCAAATACTAATGTGGCGTTTCCATCATTTGCCATTGATGCGTTCATTAGCGGCATTTCACTACCATCTAATCTAATGACGATATTCTGTGATTCATCATAAGCTGTCTTAATTTCAACCCATGTCTTGTCCGCAGTATATGTACCATTGTCCACATCTTCAGTAAGCCCAATTACAAAATTCTTAGATGCTATTGATTGCCACTTTGTAACAGAGCCATCATTGCTAAGAAAATGCCCCATTGTCTCAGATGTGATTGGCGGCAACCCAGTATCAATAGCAGTAGTATCGTCTGGTTGCACTATCCATTCATTGCTTGCTTCACTATAAATATATATCTTAGCCGTGTCGATTTCGTAATATTCATCGCCATTGCTTGCTGATATTGTAGATTTGTCATCGTTCTCTAATCCACAATATTGATTGTTTCTGAAATTGCTATAATATGCGGGTCTAGTCAATGTAATCATTGGCTTTATTCCTTTCCTTCAATCCACCTATTGTTTTCTTTGTCGTACCGATAAACACGTCCAGTATCTAGCTCAATGTAGCTTGCGCCGTTTTCTACATTAGTCGGTTTGGTATCTATTGAGCGTCCTGTAAATTCTGACGCTCTTGGATTATCATATCCTGCTGGGCGATATAGGGTTATCATATGTCATCCTTTCTTTAATTGGTTAAAATTTATCCCCTATGACTATATTGAATCATAGGGGATGCCGATTATTATAGTTTATAAATCTGCTTTATTATGTTTTATGATGCAGCGTCAACGGTTATCCTTCCATCGCTTTGCATATTTATTGCAAACATCGTTTTATCTGGGGAAGATGCTACAATCTTATTATCATTATCTACGGTAACGCTCTTTGCCAATGTCCCACTGCTTTTTATAACAAGAAGTGTGCCTTTTTGCATATATTCCATCACTTCTTGCCCTCTTGCCATATTTTTTATTTTGTATTCAGGATTTGCGTTTTTGTTATAATAATATGTGTAATGCATCTCAACAGAACCAGTATTGACATCGAGAAGCACTCTAACTCTCTCTACTTCTACCCCCCCCCCGCTGGTTTTGCGAGGTGTGCTATTCATAATCATGTTAGTTGTTCTCCTTAACCAATGTCTATATCTTCTGCTGGCATAACAAATGTTAAATACCAAACTGAACCATCTTGCACAAGCGCAAACGGGACACTCAATGTGCTATCTAGTCCAATGATGGCATTGATTTTATACGATGTAGTAACATTTATCCATTCACCGGCAGTTGCTGTTTGTTGAATAGTAACCTGCGTAGAATTATTGATCTTGTACTCAGCCTCGCTAGATCTAGGAGTATTATTCATAATCATTTTGATTCACCGTCCTTTATTAAGCGCTATAGTTAACGCCTTGCATAACAACATATACCTCAATCGCCTCAGTAGGTACAGTCTCACAGCCAAATGTCAAGCTATTAGCAGCTTGGGCTATGCACTGTACACCAGCTGTGATATATGGGCTATCAAGCGCGGCATTAACTGGCATAACACGGATTTCTTGTTTTGTTGCATCGGCTGATACACCAGATACTGTGACGGATTGGGTTTTGGCAGCGCTATTCCATCCAGCTACTGTAAGGGTAATTTTTGTAGCAGTAGGTAGAGGTGGAATTTCGGGTAGTTGTAATGCTTCTTTAACTTGTTCGTGAATATCTGTGCCATCTGGATATTGAAGGACTTTTGTAGTAGATGACCAATTAATACCATCTGTTGAATAAGCAAATGTTTTGGAATCGTTAGCCACCGCCACAAACTTGTCATTGCCATAGAAGACTGATTGCCAGCTTGCACTAGCTGGCATCGTACTCTGAGTCCAGTTAATGCCATCAGTAGAGTAAGCAGCGGTATTAGAGTTATAAGCCACAGCTACGAACTTACCGTTACCATAACAGAGTGAGTACCAGAATATACTATCAGGAAGTGTAGTTTGAGTCCAGTTGATGCCATCAGTGGAATAAGCAGCGGTATTAGAGTTAGAAGCTACAGCTACAAACTTACCATTGCCGTAACAGACTGATTGCCAATCTGCTACAACTGGCATAGCAGCACTAACGCTTTTCAACAACACCGTCTCATCATCAACGGGCGCATCTTTCCATTCTTGCCCATCAGCCGTTTTAGTCAACACCTGACCAGCAGTACCAGTAAGCGTAGATGAAATAGCGCCAACATCACTAGCTGTTAGCGATACTGCTCCTGTTTTATTATTAACAGATTGAACAGGCGCTTGAGCCGCAGTAATATAATTAGCGTCATTGGTTAGCTCAGATACCTTAGTTGGGATAGCGGCCTCAACAGCATCTAATTTTTCTTTAGTGACAATATCTTTATTATTGTCATATAATCCTACATATTTCATGCACTTACCTCACTTCCAATTACTGTAATTCTATACTTACCAGCCGCAATATTGCTAGTTGAGCCAAATTTTACAGTTAATGTATTATTGCTGGTCACTAACGTAGTGGCCATAACATCTTCTTTGGTAGCCACCTCAATCATATTGAATACAACTTTTTTATTCATATTATGATTAACTGTCCAAGTACATACGCCATTTGATGAGGTCAGCGCAGGATTATCAAATTGTTTGCATACGCCATGCGCGTCAATTAAGGCTCTTACAGCCTCATCGTCAAATGGTAATTGTGAATATTTTTTTACGCCATCGCCGACTTTATACCGCACTTCACCAGATGCGGTGTCTACAATAACGATTTCGCCGCTAAGTAGAACAGGGTCATATTTAGTCCAGTTGGCGCTAGTATCTCGTGTATGTCGAGTTCTTATGTTATTTAATGTCTTAGTCGCCATAAGAAGCCTCCTCTTTGTATTTATATGGGCGACCCGACTATATTTCAAGCCGAGCCGCCCATATATTTAATTTATCTAAATATTATTCAGCAGCTAGAGTAGCGGCATTACCGCCATTTAGCACTAGGGTCATAGTGCCCTGAGTTAGTAGGTCAGTGCTAATTGCTGCAATATCAACAGCTTTATCAGTAATGTCAAGAGCAGTGCCACCAACCTTGACAACTTCAATCTTATTAGATAGAGCCGCAGTATCAATACCGGCCAGCTTAGTACCCTCGGCATCGGTCATTAGCCGCTTGCCAGTTTCCTTTGCAACATAGCCAGCCTCAACATCGGCGGTCTTTGCATATGGCTCAAGAGCAGCGGCTTGTAGTGCGCTATCAGCTAGAGCTAGGCTATCCTGTACGCCCTTAGCTAATTTTGCCTTGGTAATCGTACCATCATTGATAACGGCAGTGACTTTATGCTCGGCATCAATCTTGATTTCAACCATATCGCCAGCCTTAGAGCCGCTAGTCACATATTCGATAAGATCGCCAACATTGATGTACACCTTGTCAGATGTTGCGTTGGCTAAGGTGAGGATTAGGTAAGTACCAGCAACGCCCCATACACCAGCTTCAGCCTTAGTCTCAACAGTACCAGAGCTGACCACCATATCCTTTGGAATATCAATGGTTACAATCTCACTACCATTCTGAGACAGGACATAACGCTTGGCAACGCCAGCAGGAGTGCTAGTGTCAGCAGTGACGCTATAATCAATCTGTGCGGGAATAGCCGCAATCTTTTCATCTACATAACCAATAGCAGTAGTAGCGGTTGCGCCTTCTGGAATAGTGCCAATCTTAGCCATGGCATCTGTGCCAGCCTTCTTAGCTTCTGCAATCGCAGTATCCTTAGCATCAGCATAACCCTGTGCCTCAGTCTTGGTTGCATAATCCTTTGCTTCAACATCAGCCATAGTGGTCTTGGATGCGGCAAGATCGTATGCGCTCTTAACTGTCTGAGCATATGCTTCTTCACCAAGAATAGCAGTCTTTAGAGCAGCGTCCTTAGTGGCGGCATCTTCACCAGCGGCAGTAATAGCCTCGGTCTTAGCAGTAGCAATAGCAGTGCTGACCTTTGCTACATCAACCTTAGTCTCTAGTGCGTCAACACGCTTGGTAATACCACTATCGCCAGTAACTAGCCCATCAGCATAAGCCTTGGCATCAGATAGAGCCGTGCTTGCCTTGTCATCCGCATACTTCTGTGCGCCCTTGATAGTAAGGCTGGCTTTGGTATCTTCATCAGTGCCGACTAGAGCATCCTTGGCGTTGTTAACATCGGTCATAGTAGCCGCCTTATTAGCGGATGCGTCATATGCGGTATTGAATGTTAGCGTATCCTGCTTTGCATCAATAGTACCCTGTAGCCCATCAATCTTGGAAATACCAAGAGTTGGGATGTCATCAGCAACTAGCTCACGGCGAATAACCTTAATCTGTCCATTGGTCTGCGTAACGGCAGAAACGAGCTGTTTGGCGACCGCTTCATCATCCAGCTTCAGTGCATCAACATAACCCTTTGCGGTTGATTCAGCACCACTCTTAGCTGCTGCGGCTTGTGCATCAGCATATTTCTTAGCGCCCTTAATGGTGACAGCAGTAGCTTCATCGGCATCAGTACCCTCAAGAGCCGTCTTGACACCATCAGCAGTACCAGCGGCATCATAAGCCGTAGACTCAGTATATGCAGCACTCTTTAGCCCAGTGACAGCAACTTCAGCACCATCAACAGCAATCGTGCCATTAGCAGTACCGGCCTTGACTTCCTGAACAGCAGACACAGCCTTATCCAGTTTAGCCTTAACATCAGCATGGAGCTTAGCTTCGGTTACAGTACCATCAGTAATGGTAGCAGTTACCTTATGGGTCTTGGGGTCGATGTTAATGAATACCATGTCGCCCTCAGCAGAGCCAGAGGTAACGTATTCAATTAGGTCATCAACCTTAATATATAGCTTGTCGCTAGTAGTATTAGCTAGGACTAGGACAATATACGTACCAGCCTCAGGAACGCCAGCGGGTAGCTCGCCAGCCGTAAATGTCTGCACAGAGCCAGACTTAACGACCATATCTTTAGGAATATCAATAACTGCACCAACAACAGCGCCATCCTTGGTAAGCTGATAAGATGCGGACATACCCTCAGTAGCAGCATCTAGTTTCTTGATACTATATTCAGGAATGGTCACTTCGGGAATAACGACCTTTAGACCATCTGCCGCAAGTGAAAGTGCGTTATCTTCACCAGATGCAATAGCAACCTTGACAGTAGGCTCAGTAGCACTACCACCAATAGTAATAGACTTGTCAGCCGCCGCAACAGAAGCGACCTTGCCATTAGCAACAGCTAGAACATCTGCAATTTCCTTATATAGACCAGTAGCCGCGACTTCGCCTTCAGCCGCTTTGCCAACCTTAGCAATAAGGTCGGCAACCTGACCTTGTAGAGTAGCAACGTCGCCAGCAAGGTCGCCAGTGGCTGTAGTAGCGGCTAGCTTAATTAGTGTGCCAGCCTCATTGGCAATCATATATGCTTCACAGGTCTTGTTTGTTTCATCAACTAAAGTAATGATTTGACCAACATATGCCGTAACACCAGACTTGGCATATGTTTCCATGGTAGCCTTGCTATAGTAAACAGAGCTATCGTCCAGAGGAATTGGGTTGCCACGTTGGATATTCATGGGTAAACCCATGAAGTTACCGTCTTTCTTAATAATAGCCATATCTATTTATTCCTCCCTTATATAATTAACCAATTACAATGCTATAGCTCTGAGTGCTTGGGATTGATGCGGGTTCAAATACCCACACGCTATAAGCCGCTGCGGTATAGCCCTCTGCGCCCTCTACCTGAACAGTGCCAGCCTGTTTCACGAAGTCAGCAGTTGCATCAGCACCCATAGCACTAGGAAGTGTAACCTTAGTCACATTATAACCAGCTGGGCAAGCAACAACAACCTTAACAGCACCAGCGCCAGCAGTAAATGTGCTGATGGTCTTTTTATTAGCCGCCTCATGCTTTAACCCACGAATATTAGCAGAATTAAGCTCGAAATCAGCAGCCTTAACAACACCATAGAACATATGCCGCACACCGATTAGGCTGTTAGAATCCTTAGAAGCAGAGCCAGCCTTAATCTGACCAGCAGGATAATCATTGCCTAGATTGGTCTTAGGAATAGCGCCATCACCATAATTTGCCTTAGCTGTGATTTTCTTAGCAGTTGCTTCAGCAACAATACCATCAAAAGAGCCAGTGGCAGTTGTTTTCTTTTCGGTTACGCCTGTGCAGCTAACTTCCCAACTCTGAGCCGTAATGCCAGTAGCTGGGCCATAGGTATAGCCACCCGCAGATAGAGCCGCCGTATATGTTAGATTCTTCTTAGTACCAATCTCAAATGTGCCAAAGCCACTCTGCGCACTAAAGCTAACAACAGGATTGGACTTAGACGGATTAGCCTCTTGAGCCATTAGGCTAGAAAGTACCTGTTCGACATTCTTACCCTTGGCATTGAACTTAGCAGAGCCAGATGGCTTAGATAGAGTGCCAATAGCAACAGTGTAAGTAATGTCATCATCAAAATAAACATTGTCGGCGCGATAGTTTCCATCCATAGCCTTCCATTCGCCGTCATATACATAAGCCGTGTAGCTAGTCTTGCCAGTAGTAATTTCGCGCTTAACAATAGCAGTATCACCAGTATGTAGTTCTGCGCCTGTTGCAACGCGAGTAATAGCCGCAACATCTTCCTCGGCCTCATTTGGAACAACGTCAAAATGCTTGGCAGAATCGCCGCCAAAATATTTTAGGTCGGCTAGTTTAGTCGCACCATCGCCGATTTTGAGCTTGCGGGTATCATTCTCGTATACCGGTTCGCCCTTCTTGGGGATAGATTCGCCTTGAGCCGCTAGAGCCTCGGCTGTGTCATTAAGGAATTGGATGCGAGACTGAATAATTTTTTCAGGCATAATAAAATATACTTCCTTTCATTGTTTATAAATTAAATGGTTAATAGCTCAGACAGATAAATCATCTGCGTCGCCGCCATCTAACACCAGAACTGTACCATCATCTTGTGACAGTGACTTGATTGGAAGCGGCGCTTTTCCACTTTCAATCATACCCATTGTAACATAATCACCAGATGCGCCATTTTCGCCATAATATTTTAAGGCGCTCCATGAATTGACTCCATCACCAATTTTGAACCGACCTTTGTTCTCGCCATCTGTGGTAAGTCCAAATTCGCCCAATTCAAGCAATGGGTCGTTTGCCGCCCAATTCGCCTCAGTATCACTGCGGGAGCGAACATGAGTGGTTAATACTTTATCATGTGTGCCGGATTCAAAATTAGTGCTATCACCGCCATATATAGCATCTATATCAATATTGCCGCTATATACTGGAACTTTGACATCGCTCAGCTCATATTGTTTTTTGGTTGGATTATATATCATCCAATAGCCAGAGCCACTTGGGTCAGGATATGGCGGGTTATTGTTAATGGCAGTGACATTGGCCTCAATTTGATAAAATTCGCTAGGTACTGCTGTACCGCAATGGCAGTTTGAGTTACGCATATGCAATCACCGCCTTATCCAATAATCACCACTTTGTAGGTATTAGCTGTTAGAGTATTAACATTGGTGCTATCATTGATTTGGATTGTAATACCAGTAGGTGCTACAGTAACATCAGCAATGACCTGAGCGCCGCTTACCACTTCAAATAACTGTACGACTAGAGGCTGTGAAATACCGTGAATTGCCGCGCTAATAGTCCAAGTAAATACGCCACCAACCGCTGTAAGCTCTGTGTTATTGGCGCTATATTTCTTGAGGTTGACTGGCATATCTTGCCATACAGGTGCGCCATCTCCACCAGATACAAGTTGCTGACCGGCTGTGCCGCCCGTAGTAGGAGCATAGAAGCTGGGAGTCTTGGTTGCTGTGCCATTGAGTATAATAGTATTAGCAGTAGCGCCTTCATCTATACCACCTAACTTAGTAAATTGATCACTAGACATTGCGCCGTTTGCAGTAGCAGATGCAAGCGCCATAGCAATACCAGACACGCCAACAGATAGGCCATTAGCCGCAACGACCTTTGCTGAGATAACATTAGTTTCACTAATCTCAATGCCATTACCGGGCGTATAAGCATCTACTAAGCTCTGAACGTCTAGGTAAATATGGCTTTCTTCGCCAGTGCCGACCTTGGTATTGATGACAAAATCAATGTATTTAGAACCAGCGGGTAGACCAGATGGGTCGCCCTCACCAGCAGAAGTCTTGATTTCGGCTGATTTAACTAAATAGTCCTTTGGAATATCAATGTTTGCGCCAACTTGAACTCCATCTTTCTGAAGCTGGTATGTAGCAATATAGCCCTCTGTTGCTGTGCCTAGCTTGACAATGGTATAATCAGGAATATCCACCTCTGGAATTGTGACCATAAGGCCAGCCGCACCTAGAGTAGCCGCATTACCAGCCGTTGGGTCTAACTTAATGCCAACAGTAGGAGCAGTCTTAGTGCCACCAATTTCAATGCCGCCATTTTCCGCAGCAGTGACAGAAGCCACCTTTGCATCTGCGCTTGCTTGTGCCGCAGTAGCCGCATTTTGAGCCGCTTCAACAGCAGCAGTAGTGGCCGCACCAATAGCTTCAGCCGTAATTGCTTTAGCTTCAACATTTGTAATATGACCGGCTGCATCAACAGTAATAGCGGGCACACTATTAGCTGAGCCAGTAGTACCAGCTGTAACGCCACTTAGGCTATGTCCAATATTGACCGTCTTACCAGAGCCGTTAATGTCTACCCACTTATTGCCAGTTTTTAGAACAAATGTGTCAACTTTAGCATCAGAGCTTAATACAATATCCTCTGCTTGACCAGCAACAGCAGTAGCAGCCGTGCTCTGAGCAGGAATAGAAATTTTAGACCATGCGTTCTGGTTAACCTCACCGCCACCAGCTACAGCGTTCTTAATGGCCGTATCCATGGCGTTCATGGCTTCTTGTAGGCTCATACCATCCGTGACATAGCCGCCCTCAACTGGCGTATAGCCAGTAAGAGTAAGACCCGTAACGTTAGTAGTAGTCACATTCCCACTAGCATCAAGTCCAGTAATGACAGCGCCAGTTGTTGAATCTTGCTGATATACAACGCCAACTCTATTCCACTTTGCGCCATCATATTGCATAAGCGCCTTGTTCGTGCTATTGTAATAAATCTGTCCTAGTTTACCAGTAGCTGGGTCACTAGCCAATACCTGAATCACGGCATTTTGTAACTCATTTTGTATAAGGTCTAAATTTGCTAGAATTTTCTTTGTTGCCATAATACATCCTCCTTATTTAATTCAAATATGCTTTACCTGAAAACGGCGCGTTGAATCTGCATACGCAATTATCCAAATCTATATATTCCACTGCGCCCAAGACAACATTATTTCCTGAATCTACAACTGTCACAGACGGATATTTATTTAATCCGTGATGAATAACCCATGTATCTGACGCCGTTGCTTGGGCGAACGTAAAAGTTTTATCGCCACTCCCACCCGTTATAGGAATATCACTAAGCTCATATTGCCGCTTCTCAGTATTCCATATCATCCAGTAACCTGAACCATTGGGGTCTGGATAAGGAGGATGCTGATTCGCCTCTGTAATATTTTCTTCAATTTGTAAAAATTCACTAGGGACGGGTGTATATGTTTTCCATGGGTTGATTGATTTCTTTACCCATACTTCAAACAATTCACTATGATATACCCGTCCATCTTCATTGATTCCGCGTAATTGCATTGTATATCTGCCACTATGTGGCAACATACCCATTGTAAGCGTGACTGAGCATACATCACCATCTCTATTGAGCTGAATGATATTGTAGTGCTCATCACCACAACAACAATTCTCATTAGCATAATCAATGTCTAGTTTATATGTCCATGACGGGTCAGTGTCCACAGTGACAATAATATCATCAACGCCATTGTTGCCCTCAAATGCTAATGTGCGATTATCGAGCTTAACTTTTGTGCCAGTTAATGCTATATTCACCTCTACCAACTCCTTCCATTATTTAATTGTCATCATCTGGATCTTCATTCTTTTTAGCAAATACGCGCTTAAAGGCTAGCAATAGCAACTCGCCACCAAATGCCACCCCTGCAAAACCAAGCACATCGCTAAGGTCACATCCACTTGTCTCGCCCCATTTGATGACAGCATATGTCTTTAGGCAAGCTGCCCATATTGCCACTAAAGTAATGGCGCGAACACAATAAAGTACCAATGTCCGCGCCATCTGCCCCTTAGTCCATCTTCGCTTGAAACTAAGCCTAGTCATGGTTTATCATCCCTTAGTTGTGCCATACAACTGGTCATGTAGATGTAGCACACTTGCCTCAATTAGATTCTCAATCGTTTCAGAATCTAGCTTGATGCCCTTCTCATATAGATATTTGAGCACATACGTCTTTTTCTCTTGAGCTTGGTCACTATGATATAACTGCTCTGCCGCAGATACAGCAATATCGACAATATTCTGCCATTTCTTTAGCTGTGCCTCACTATATTTGCTCTTAATATATGGGACTAGAAATGCTGATACAAGTGCTGTGATAAGCGTGATTACCGCTTTGATAATATCTGTATAATCCATAATTATCTCCTTTATTTCTTATGATTAAGAATTGCAATATTACCTTTATTGCTTACCTCTAAATCTAGCGCCTTTGCGATGTCACGAATTTTTATATAATTCGTGCCATCCTTTAAGATACGCTCAACTTCAATGTCTTTGCCATCCACAATCATCTTTGCCTTAGTTACCACTT
>OIYR01001405.1_pt1 | contig 12072 bp, 11 predicted proteins | sample 1588221 | NCBI WGS metagenome assembly OIYR01 (sample SAMN03283292) | human gut metagenome | biome: human-associated habitat; material: feces | host: Homo sapiens | place: Peru | collected 2012 | reverse complement strand
AATGCAATCCTGCATTAATTAGCAAAGTAACAAACTTATCCATTTCTGAGATAAATAAGTTAAAAGTTAACTAAAATTTAAAAAAAAGAAACTAAATTCTAAATGAATTAGTTGCTTTTTATTTTATCTGTATTTTTAAAATTTAACTTTGCATATTTGTTTAATATTTCTAATCCTTTTTCATTAACTATTTTTTTAGCAAATTCATCTACATTAACTCCGGCACCTTTAGGTATTTCATACCCTAATTCTTGACTTATTTTATACATTTCACGTAAGAAAACATATCTGCTTATAATAGATGCACATGCAACACTTAAGCATTGTTCTTCAGCCCTCGGAGTAAAAGTAATATTAGTAACTTTATTATTTACATCTGATAAATAGCCATAGTAATTTTTAGGTGGTGTAAATTGATCAACAATGATTTTTTCATAAGGATAGTTCTTTTCTACCAAATTTAGTAAAACCTTATTATGCAAAATAGCTTTAATTTTATTCATATTAACTTTTTCATGATCAAGTTTATTATACTCTATATTACTTAATATAAAAACAGAGTAGGGAATTTTCTCCATTATAACTGGTGCAATCTTTTTTATGTAATCATCAGTTATTTTTTTTGAATCAGTAACTTTAAGATCGTGTAAAAATATAACATCATTTTTTGTAACGAATGAAGATGCCACTACGATTGGCCCAAAATAATCACCAGTACCAACTTCATCAGACCCAATCGTATTAAATGAGTCATAATTAAAAATTGTTTTCTCCTTAGAATCTTTATTAGTATTTTTATCTTTTCCTGTCTTAATATCTATAATTCTTCCATTAAATTTCTTTTCCATATCAATCCAAATATTTGCATCAATATCTGCTGAAACTCCTTGAAACATTGCCTTTCCAGATTCATATAAAGTAATAATTGTACCACCTTCTTCAGCTTGAAATATAGCATATGGTGGAGTTTTATCTCTTTTTAAATCTTCATAATATTTTATCATTTTAGCTTTAATATTATCGCTAACTTTAAAAACTATTGTCATATTTTTTCCCTTTCATATAGCATATTTTATCATAATGTAGATATTATTGTCTAGTTTGCATTAAAATAAATAATGAATTTATGTAATTTAATCTTTATTTTTGGAAATATTTATAATATAATAAATATAAGGAGAGTAGAAAAAATGAATATAATTAGTGCAGTTATAATACTTATCGTATTATTATATGTATTCTTGGGGTTCAAAAGAGGGGTTATCAAAACTGGAGTATCTTTAGTTGGTACCATTGCCATTTTAGTGGTATCTTATGTCTTAAAAGATATAATAGCAAACTTTCTTATGGAACATTTACCATTCTTTAATTTTGGTGGAGTATTCGAAGGCATAACATCTATTAATATATTAATGTATAATATGATATCATTTATTGTAGTATTTGTTATTCTATACTGTATATTAAATATATTACTCACTTTATCAGGTCTAATTGAAAAACTACTAAAAATGACTGTCATCCTTGCAATACCATCTAAGATTTTCGGAGCAATATTAGGATTAATCGAAGGTATATTAGTATCATTCTTACTTTGTTTTGTATTCCTACATTTAGCACCAACAGAAAAATATGTAATGGAAAGCAAACTAGCAATAGTTTTATTAGAAAGAAGCCCATTTATAGGTAGAATGACAACAAGTACAACACTAGCATTAGAAGATATTAATAATATTGTTAATAGTCTTAAAGAAGATGATGACAGAAGTGATGCCAATTTTAAAGTTCTTCATCAAATGATTTATTGGAAAGTTATTTCAACAGATGAAGCTCAAAAACTAATTGACAATAAAAAGATAGTATTCGATAATGAAGTTGAGTTAGGGGGATAATATGGTTAAACATTTAGAAAATGAACAAGAATTTAATGAATTAATAAAAGAAAAAATTCTCGTAGACTTTTATGCTGATTGGTGCGGACCATGTAAAAGACTTGCACCAATACTTGAAGAATTAACAGATATTGATGTTTTAAAAGTAAATGTTGATATGTTTGATGAGTTATCACGTAGTTATGGAATAATGAGTATTCCAACATTAATTCTTTTTGAAAATGGCAAAGAAATAAAAAAAATAATTGGTTTTCAAACGGAAGCTGAAATAAAAGAGTTTATAAAATAAGCAAAATAATGCATTGGCAAAAAATATAATAATTATGGAAGGTTAATAATACTTTCCTTTTTTATATGTCTATTTTTTTGTAAAGAAATCCTTTGATATATAACAAAAATTTATCCTACAGATTTAAAGAAAATTAATTAAAAAACTTTTTGAATGTAATAGATACAGTTATGATATTTTTGGGCTAAAAAGTACAATAAATTATTGACAAAATACAACAATTATTTTATCCTTAGGATAAGGAGGATATAATGAAAAATAGAAGAGGCTTTACTTTAGTAGAAATGATTTTTGTTATTGTAGTTTTGTGTTTAGTAGCAACAGCTAGTGTATCAATATTTATAAATATTAGAAAAAGTATATTAGAAAAAGAATATAACAATGTAGTTAGTTATTTAGAAACAAAAGCTATAGAATATGCTAATAAAACTAATATTACTACTATTAATGTAGAAGATTTAATTAATCAAGGGCTTGTTAAACCAGATAATCAAACTGACATACTCAATCCAATTACAAAAGAGAGTTTAAATTGTAATATTATAAGATCATCTTTTGATGGTAGTGAGTTTAAAGCTGTTTTAGGTGAAAAGTTAGTTGATGAAAATAATTCTTGTAAAAAACCTGATAAAACCAGTATATTTGAAATTTGTCATGTAGAGAATGGAAAATGTTTATCAATCGATTCCTATGAATGGTTTAATCATGATTTAGTTCTTGGTATTAAATATAGCAACGATAAGGAAAACAAATTATTGGCAGATGAGAATATTAAAATTCATTGGGTAAGCACAAATGGCTTTGCTAGTGACGAAAAAACAATAGAAACATCTACTTCTTCAGTAAGTCAAAACACTTATAGGGTTGAGGTTGATTTAAATGATATCGTAGGTGAGACAAGTAAAAAAGTAAACATTGATAAACAACAGCCAAATGTTTATGATATTTTATATGACCATAATTGGTCTGCTAGTAAAAGTATATCATTAAAAGCATCTGATATGTCCGGTTCAGGAATAGATGGATATTCTTTAGTTAGTGAAAAAGAAGAATGTAGCAGTTTTAGTAAGTCAAATACATTCAATATAACTGTTAATGGAAGTTATAAGTATTGTGTTAAAGACAAAGCAGGCAATATTACAATGGATATGGTTGTAATTGATAAAATTGATGGAGTTATTCCAGACAAACCTAATATTGTATCTAATGATAATATTGAAAGTGACAAATGGCATATAAATGATTTTGTATTAACTTTTGAAAGTAAAAAAGAGAATAACACTAGTAAAATAGAATACTTTTATGGTTGGGATAAAGACAATTTAATATTTTTAGGAGATAGTATTAATATTAATTCTGGTTACAGTAGAAAAACACTATATGTTAAGGCATGCAATGAAGCAAATCTATGTAGTGATATTAATAACTATATTGTGAAAATAGATAATATTGCTCCAATATATGAAATCGGAGGCTCTCTTGGAGCTGGAGCTATATCTACACCTAGTTATAAAGATAATGAAGGAGGCTCTGGTGGTGTTAAAGTATATACATGTGTTTCTTCTTCAACTAATATTAATTCTTTAGGTGATTGTTTCTCAAATTCAACAAATTACAATTATTCATGCGGAGTAACATACAGATTATATAGTTATGCTGTTGATGCTGTTGGAAATAAATCTGAAATTCATGACCATACATTACTAAATAATGTAAGTTATTATAAAAGATGTAGTAGTGGAGGAAGTTATACCCCACCAACACCAGATCCAGAACCAAAAAAGCCAACTACACCAACGAAGCCAACCACACCAACAAAACCGACTACACCAACGAAACCAACTACACCAACAAAGCCACAAAAGCCGGATAGTGCAAAAAAGGAAAATAATACTAAGCTAAATAATGGTTCCAACAATAATAAAAAAGATAACAGCAAAAAAGAAAGTAATGGTTTAGATATCCATTGTGGAGGTACATTCTGCGGCAATTTCTCTAATAATCCTGATAACAAGAAAAATGATTCAAAAAAACAAAATACAAATTCAAGTTCAGGCAAGAGTACAAGTGGTAAGACAAATAACAATAGCAAAAATAATAAAAACAACAACAGCAACAAAAATAATAAAAACAACAACAGCAGCAAAAATAATAAAAACAACAATAGTAAAAATAATAAAAATAGTGGAAATAAACCTGGTTCATCTCAAACAAGACATAGTGGACATAGATAATAGAAAGGAGAGTATAGTGTGAATATAAAAAAAACAATTATAATAGTTATTATTTCTGTAATAATTAGTGTAAGCTTATCTTTGCTAGGGGTAAAAATATATAATAGTGTCAATCATAAAAAATATACAAATTTAATTAGTGAGGCAGGACTATACAGAGTAGATAGTGTTGAGTATAAATTGCCAGAATTTGCTATAAAATTTGATGGTATATATAACGAAGTAGTCACTAACGAGAGTATAAGCAGTTTACCAGTTTATGAAATAGATGCAGTCATGAATGATGGCATTTATAAAGATTATTATAGATATCATGGAATTAGACTAAAAGAATTATTGAATTTATATGAAATTAAAGATTATAATAATATTACTTTTAGATCTGAAGGTCGTTTACAAGTTACATTTTTGAAAGAAGAAATTAATGACGATGTATTTTTAATCTTTGACGTTGATGGTTTTCAATTCGAGGAAGATGATCCTGTAGGGTTACTTGCTGTTGATTACAATTTACGTTATAGTATTACTGATGTTGTTTCTTTAATGTTTGATTAACTTTAGCAAAAAGTTGAAAAATGCTGGTTTAGTTTAAAACACTAACACCAGCATTTTTATATGCCCTAAGTAATGGGCCTGCTCCAAGCTTAACTCCCCCGAAATATCTAACTACAATTAATAATCTATTATTAATATTATTCATTTCTAACAGATTATAAAGTGGAGTACCAGCAGTTCCACTTGGTTCTTTATCATCACTTTTACCAGCAGTACTTCCAAACTTATAAGCATAAACGACATGTTTAGCTTTTTTATGTTCATATTTTATATTTTCTAGAATTTCTTTAATTTCACTTATTTCATCAATATCATAAAGATAAGCAACAAATTTAGATTTTTTAATTTCTATTGTATTAGTATTTAGTAATTTCATAAAAATTTTCCTTTCTTAATAATTATAACTTAAAAATAAAGAAATTTGTAGTATAATATATTTAACGGAGGTCAAGTATGTTAAAAGAAAAGTTAAAAACCATTCCTCATTTACCTGGCTCATATCAAATGCGTAACATAAACAATACTGTTATTTACGTTGGAAAAGCCAAAGATTTATATAAAAGAGTAAATAGTTATTTTAAAGGAAACGTAACAGGAAAAACTGCTAAAATGGTTAGTGAAGTCGTAGATTTTACTTATATAACGACCTCTACAGAACTAGAAGCTTTCATTTTAGAATTAAATTTAATTAAAGAATATGATCCAAAATATAATATTTTACTTAAAGATGACAAAAGTTATCCATACATAGAATATATTAAAAAGCCTTATCCTAAATTAAAAGTGTCCAGATATTTAAGCGTAAAGAAAAAAGATAAAAAACTTTTATTTGGTCCATATCCCAATGCTTATGCTGCAAGAAAAATTGTCAATTTAATAAATCGACTTTATCCCTTAAAAAAATGTGAAGGAATGCCTAAAAATGTATGTTTATATTATCATATCGGAGAATGTTTAGGATATTGTCAAAAGAATGTCAATGAAAAGTCTCTAGAACAAATGGAAAAAGCCATCTTAGAGTTTTTACGAGGAAATGATAAGATTTTAATCGACAAGATAACTAGTAAAATAAATGCTTTTAGTATGAATTTGAATTTTGAAGCAGCTTTAGAATTAAAAAAAGAACTTGATTATATAAAAATAGTACTGGATAAGCAAAAGGTAGAACTTCACGATTATATAAATAGAGATGTTATTGGTTATGATGCCTTAGATGGTATAGTATCAGTACAAATATTATTTATAAGAAATGGTAAAATCGTCGGAGGAAATAACGATAAATTTTATTTAATGAGTAATCTTGAAGATGAGGTTAATTCATATATATTAAAGTATTATGAAAGACATGAAATACCAAAAGAATTATTATTAGATAAAGGCTTAAATGAAAGTATAATAAGTAATATTTTAAATACTAAAGCCATAATACCAATAAAAGGAAAGAAGAAAAATTTAATTGAAATGGCTCATGTTAATGCTACGATATCTCTAGAACAAGAAATAACTATTATAAAAAATGATGAAAGAAGAAGTGTTTTAGCCAACGATGAGCTAAGAAAATTATTAAATTTAAAAGTACTAGATCGAATAGAATCTTTTGATAACTCAAATCTTTTTGGTTCGTATGCAGTTTCAGGAATGGTAGTATTTAAAAATGGCAAACCTGCTAAAAATGAATATCGAAAATACAAAGTAAGTGTAGATAAAAATGATGATTATAACACTATGAGAGAAGTAATATATCGAAGGTATTATAGATGTTTAGTTGATAATTTAGAAATGCCAGATTTAATACTCGTAGATGGTGGAGTATCACAAATAAATGCTTGCAAAAGTATTTTAGATGAATTGCATTTAAATATAAAAGTATGTGGCCTTAGAAAAGATGACCACCACAGAACAAACGAATTAGTGGATGGAGATACTCTTGAAGTAATTGAAATACCAAGGATGAGTGATGTTTTCCATTATTTAACTAGAATTCAAGATGAAGTACATAGGTATACAATAACTTATCATAAGACTCTTCGAGACAAAGGTTCTATCGGAAGCATTTTAGATAATATAAATGGAATAGGTAATATTAGAAAAAAAGAATTAATAAAAAAATATGGCAGTGTTAAAAAAATGAAAGAAGCAAGTATTCATGAATTATCACAAATTATACCAGAAAATGTTGCCATTAATTTAAAAGAATATTTAGAAAGTAGGGATAGTGATGGAGCTAGTAAAAAATAAAAGTATTGTACCACGTCTTGATATAACATACTTTTTAAATCCCGATTATATTTACGTGCCTGCTAAAAAGATATATGTAAAAGACCATGAATACGTTTATAAAAATCAAATAGTGGCAGATACTAATTCATCATCAATATCAGGTCATGTATTAGGAATTAAAAAATGTAATATAATGGGTAAGAAACAAACTACATTAGTTATTCAAAATGATTATCGAGAATATTTTAAAGAAGCAAATAAAAAAGAAAAAATAGCTATACCAAATATGCTTAAAGTATTAAGCAATGAAAAAGAATTACTAGACAAATTCAAAAGTAGTAAAACATTTAATAATATTGTAATATATGCTATAAATGATAACCCATATATATATAATGAAGTCTTTTTATTAAAAGAAAATATCAATGATGTTTTAGAATTTTATAATAAATTACTTACTATGTATAGCTGTAATAATAATATGTTAGTTATAAAAAATACAGATAGTTCTATTATAGAAGAGTGTTTAAATACGATTGGAAGTTATCCGGAAATAAATTTAACATTAATACATGATGAATATTTACTCGAAAATAGTAAATATCTAGGTAATTATTTAAAACTAAAAGGTAATACTCTATATTTAAAAGTAAGTGAATTATTAAAAATATATAATTTATTTAAAGGAAATATTAAAACTACTAAATTAATTACTATATCCGGAGATGCTATAAAAGAAAATAAAGTATTGAGAGTAAAGATTAATACTTCATTAAAAGATGTAATAGATAAATTTATTAATATAATAGATGAAGATTATGACTTCTTAATAAATGGTTTAATGAATGGCTTTATAATAAAAAACATAGATGACTTTATCATAACTAAAGATATAACTAGTATTAATATCATGAAAAAGAAAGATATTATTAAAAATGATTGTATTAAATGTGGAAAGTGTATAAGTATATGTCCAGAAGGAGTAAATCCTCTTAGTTTAAGAAATAAAGATAAATGCATAGATTGTGGTTTATGTAGCTATATTTGTCCATGTAACATAAATTTAAGAGAAAGGTTAAGATAATATGAATGTATACTTTCATGAAAAATTAGATTTAAAAAAATATATTATTCGATACATAATTTGTTTAATACCTTTATATTTATATGGATTTTATAAAAATGGCATAGTTTTATATAATAAAGATTATATTTCATTTCTAAGTATGTTTAAAATATTTTATTTATTAATACTTAGTCTAATATCTTACTTTTTAACTAATAAAATATTAAAAAAGAAAATAAATTTTGATTTAGTTTTCTTAAGTTTATTTATTATTCCCTTATTTATGCCTTATCATATTAATATAATTTTTTATTTCTTAATAATATTCATATCATTATTATTTAGAAAATATTATAATGTAGCATTAATTATTTTGATATTATCATTATTTAGTAATTTTAAAAATCCTGCAGAAGAAGCAAATATTTATGCTTTTAGTACTTGGGATTTGTTATGGGGAAGAAATATTGGTGGTATTGGATCAACATCAATTATACTAGGTATTTTAATAGGTATTATATTAATATTTACAAACAATTATAAATATTTAGTTGCAATTGGCGGTTTACTAAGTTTTATAATAATGAGTATTATTTTTAAAGATTATAATTATTTAACAAATGGAAATGCTATATTAACTATCTTATTTGTTGCAAGTATTCCCAATAAAAGTCCAGTTGTAAAAAAAAATATGTTTATTTATGGATTATTAATAGGTATAATAGGCTTTATATTAATGAAATTTTTAAATCCTTATTATGGAATGGTTTTAAGTACAACAATATTAAGTATTATATATGAAAAAATACTTGCTAAAAAAATCGATATATAGTATCCTTAAGATAAGGATGGTGAATTGATGAAAAAAAGAGTTATTATAGTTTTAAGTTCTTTAGTAGTTTTTGTGCTTGCAATTATATGCGCAATTGTTTTAATTCCAAATTATGCAGAACCCATAGATTTAGCAGAAGATATTACGATGGAAATTAAGGAAGGAACCCTTACAAAAACTGGGGCAACCATAGTTATTACAGATTTATCTGGTAAAAATAACACATTTAGTAAAGAATTTCGAGTTGATCAAAAAAGAGGGGAAAAATGGTATACGTTGAAGGATAAAAGTAAGAACGAAGTAGATGTTATGCCTGGCCAAGAAGAAGATAAAAAGTTAGAACAAGAACTTAATTGGGAAAAGAACTATGGAACTTTAAGTGATGGATATTACAGAATAGTTAAAAAGATTAATAATAAAGATATTGTCGTAGAATTCGAAATAGAAAGTTTAAAGTAAGATAATTTAGAAGGTAACCAAATAAAGGTTATCTTTTTTTGAAAAATATTAAAAAATGCACGAAATTGTTTGCATATAGTCAGAAAAAGTGGTATAATAGGTACGATTTTTAACAAGGGGATAAAGGGGAATGTTATGGCTTATATAAAAGATGAAGAAATAAATGAAATTAGAAGTCGTGCAAATATTGTAGATATTATTTCAGGTTATCTACAAGTCTCACAAAAGGGTAAAAATTATGTTAGCCTTTGTCCATTTCATAATGACCACTCACCAAGTTTAATAATTTCACCAGAAAAACAAATATTTAATTGTTTTACGTGTCGAACCGGTGGAAATGTTTTTTCGTTTGTTATGAAATATGAAAATGTTTCTTTTCTAGAAGCAATTAAAATAGTGGCTCAAAAAATTGGTTATGATTTAAAAATTAAAGATTTGCCATCAAATATAGATTCAAAAAATAAAATTGATTTTGAAATTTATGATTATGCAATGAAATACTATTTAAATAACATTAATACTATTGATGGAACAAAAGCCAGAGAATATCTTCAAAAAAGAGGAATAACAGAAAGCATAATTAAAGAATTTAAATTAGGTTATTCTGGTGCTTCAAAAGATACATTTTATCAATTAGCGATTAAAAAAGGTTGGAATATAGATACTTTAGATAAATTAGGATTAATTAATAAAGTAAATGAAAACATTTATGATACATTTATAAATAGAATAGTTATTCCCATCGAAAACTTAAAAGGAGAAGTCGTAGGTTTTACAGGCAGAATTTTTAATGGTGAGAATAACACTGCCAAATATTTAAATACCAAAGAAACAGAAATATTTAAGAAAAGTAGTTTACTATTTAACTATCATAATGCTAAAAATTATATTAGAGATAACAAATGCGCCATAGTAGTAGAAGGCAACATGGATGCTATTAAAATGAGTGCTAAAGGATTTAAAAATGTCATAGCCCTAATGGGGGTAGCATTATCAAATGAACAAATAGATATTTTAAAAAGGCTTAGAGTACCAATAATATTAATGCTTGATAATGATTCTGCCGGAGAAGATGCAACCGTTAAAAATGGAGAGACGTTAATTAATCATGGAATAGATACCAAAGTAATCCGTCTAAGCGGAGCCAAAGATCCAGACGAATACCTAGAAAAATTTGGCATTGAAGCCATGCAAAATAATATCAATAATGCTATAAAATATATTGATTTTAAAATAGAATTCTTAAAAAGAAATAAAAATTTAAGTAACATGGAAGATTTAATAACCTATGTTAAAGAGGTTATTAATAGTATAAATAACCAAGATGACTTGACAAAAGAGATAATTTTATCTAAAATAAGCAAAGATTATGCAATTGATATTGATGTTTTAAAAACTAATTTAAAAGAGGCCCCTAAAAAGATTGAGCGTGTAAGTGAAAATGAAAATCAAAAAAAAGTTAAATTAACAAAATATCAAAAAGCAAGTCACAAAGTATTATACTACATGCTTATGGATAACAAGTATATTAATATGTATAAAAATACTTTAGGTTATTTTAAAGAAAGGATGGAACGAGTTCTTGCCAGTGAGATAGTTTATTATGCCCGTAGTGAAAATATCGATGTTGCAGACTTTACAACAATTTTAATAGATAAGGAAGATGAATACGAATTTTTACAACAAATTTTAAGTGAAAATGGAAATACTTCAATAAGTGATGATGAATTTAATTCTTGTGTAAAAGCAATATTAGATATTTATAAAAAAGATGAAATAATCAAGGTAAAAGGATTAATTGCTAGTGAACTTGACCAAACTAAAAAAGAGGAATTGGTTAAAAAGTTAATTGATTTAAAAAGGAAGTGTGAATAATGGAACAAATTAAAACATTAGAAGAAAGAGAAAATAACTTAATAATAAAAGGAAAAGAAAAAGGTTTTATTACTTATGAAGAGCTAGCCCTAGAACTAAAAGGCTTAGATATTGATAATGATGCCTTAGATAATTTGTATAACAAATTAGTAGAAAACAATATTTCTGTTGTAGCAGAAGCTGATGTTGACACTGCAAATGGGGAAGCTAGAATCAAAGAAAAGCCAGTTGAAGAAGAAATATTAAGTGATGAAGATATAACAAAAGATGTTAATATTAATGATCCAGTAAGAATGTATTTAAAGGAAATTGGTAGAATATCCCTTTTATCATCAGAAGAAGAAATGGAAATATCTAAAAGAGTAGCTTTAGATGATCCAGAAGCTAAAAGAATTTTAGCAGAATCCAACCTACGTTTAGTTGTATCAATAGCTAAAAGATATGTTGGACGTGGACTTTTATTCTTAGACTTAATTCAAGAAGGAAATATTGGTTTAATGAAAGCTGTTGAAAAATTTGACTATGACAAAGGATATAAATTTTCAACATATGCAACATGGTGGATTAGACAAGCCATAACTAGAGCTTTAGCAGACCAAGCAAGAACTATTCGTGTTCCAGTTCATATGGTTGAAACAATTAACAAAATG
>OIYR01001403.1_pt1 | contig 12078 bp, 10 predicted proteins | sample 1588221 | NCBI WGS metagenome assembly OIYR01 (sample SAMN03283292) | human gut metagenome | biome: human-associated habitat; material: feces | host: Homo sapiens | place: Peru | collected 2012 | reverse complement strand
TTCTTTGTAATGCATTTAACATAGACAATAGTTTCTTTATCGTTATAATGTTTTTTCAAATTAAGGCTAAAGCCCGCCATTGGCGAAGGATTAAGAATTTCAACCGATTTAAATGTCTTCATATTTGCGCTAATCATAACTGCGTTTATAAAATCAAGGAGAACTTTCTCTCCGCCTTTGTCCGTGAAAAAATACCGAACAAAACAATCATTTAATGCATTAAAAGGTTTTTTATATAATATTATAATAAAATAATTTAATTTGTCAAAGTATTTATAATTTTTATTATAGAGTTATTTATATAAATATGTAAATTCAGACCAAGTTTATTCGAGTGGAACGACTTTGATTTTTAATACAGATTGCTATATAACATATTATTTTTAGAAATATAAATCTTTTTCTCATAAACTAATTCTATAAGATATAGAATTATCTGAAAATGGTAGTTCTATATTTTATTTTAAATCGTATGCAAATTAGCGTAAGAAAATAGTTTATAATTTATTTTCCAAATACCGCTTCATAATCTTTTTTGAATTTTTCTATTCCTTGTTCGGTTAAAGGATGTTTCGTCATCTGCCATATAACGCTATAAGGAACTGTTGCAATATCTGCTCCAGCTAATGCGCATTCTGTAACATGTATAGGATGTCTAACGCTTGCAGAAATTATTTCAGTGTCAATATCATGAGTTGCAAAAATATCGGCTATCGTTCTTATTAATTCTAATCCATCTGTAGAAATATCGTCTAATCTTCCCAAAAATGGCGAAACATAAGTAGCACCCGCTCTTGCTGCAAGTAAAGCTTGATTGGCGGAAAATATTAAAGTGACATTCGTTTTTATTCCTTCTTTATATAAAATTTTAACTGCCTTTAATCCTTCTATAGTCATAGGAATTTTTACAACCATATTTTTATGAATTTTAGCAATCTCTCTTGCCTCTACAATCATATCTTCAGCTTTTATAGTAGTAGCCTTAACCTCGCCCGAAATAGGACCGTCAACTATTGAAGTAATTTCTTTTATAACATCGTTAAAGTTTTTTCCTTCTTTAGCTATCAAAGACGGATTTGTCGTAACTCCGCATATTACTCCCATATCGTTAGCTTTTTTTATATCTTCGACATTCGCCGTATCAATAAAAAATTTCATAAAAAATTTTCTCCCGTTTATTTATAAATTTATTTTCAATTTTCAATATTATATAACTAATAATAATTTTATCAATAATTTAATTTATATTGCTTTCTTTAAGAAATAATCCAATTCCGAATAATATTATTATAATTCCAACTAATTGTTTTAAACTGACGCTTTCGTTTAATATAAAATATCCTAAAATGCAAGCGCCAACGGCTTCTCCTAATATAGTCATAGAAATTACGGTTGCAGAAAACCATCTTAAAAGCCAAGTAAATATAAAATGTCCGAGCATAGTCGATATTAAAGTTAAACATAAAATATAAATCCAAGTTTCAAAAGAATATTCAAAAAAATTAACTTTAATTATAAAAGAAAGAAAACCTAAAAATATAAATGCGGGAATATAAGTAAATGCCGTATAATTAATCGCCGATAATCTTTTTCTAATATATTGTCCTATTATAAAATTAACGCTTATAAAAATAGCGGCAATTAAAGCCAAAAAATCTCCAAATAAAGCTTTCGGATTAATTTGAAAATCTCCTAATCCTATTATAAAAGAACCAGCAAAAGCTATTATAAATCCTAATATTGCCTTATTTGTATATTTTTCTTTAAAAATAAAATATCCGAATATTAAAGAAAATAAAGGCTGTAAAGTCACTATTACGGTAGAACTTGCAACCGATGTAAAATTTAAAGATTGAAACCATAGAAAATAATGCAGCCCTAAAGAAAATCCAGAAATTATGCATAAAATAATATCTTTTTTAGTTAATGATTTTAATTCTTCTCTATTTGATTTTTTTAATATTGTTAAAGGAAAAATTAAAATAAAAGTAAAAAATAATCTGTAAAAAGCCGTTATTGAAGAGGGAGCGTTTGCAAGCCTTACAAATATTGCGGATGCGGATAAAGAAGCGACTCCTATAAATAAAAATATTCCCTTTCCCATTAAATAATAACTTTTAACAACCTTATAAAATAAATCGATAACATTTTATATTAAAAAAATTATATTTCAATTAAACAAAATATTTTATCGTATTGTTTTTTTATAAAATCCGTTTTACAATAAAATAAAGGAATTATTATGTTAAAAATAACTGTTATTGGGCTTGGTTTAATGGGAGGCTCTCTCGTTAAAGCTTTAAAAAAATCTAAAAAAAATTATAGAATTTGGGCTATAGATACGAATAAAAAAAATATAAAATCAGCATTAAAAGACAAATATATAGAAAAAGGTTTTTATAATTATTCAAATATAAAAGAAGTTTTTGAATTTGCAGATATTATTATGATTTGCTCAATTCCTTCTATAGCTTTAAATATAATTAAAAAATATAAAAATTTAATTGACGATAAAAAAATACTTTCCGATTTCTGCGGAGTAAAAAAAGATATTTTCAAAGCGACTTCAAATAAAAAATATATAGGACTTCATCCTATGGCGGGAAAAGAAAAAGGCGGATACGATAATTCAACGGAAAGTTTATTTAAAAATTCAAACGCTATAATAGTAGCAAACGATAAAGCAAAAAAAGAAGATATAAAAAAAATAGAAAAATTATCGAAAGATATCGGTTGCAAAAAAATAATTTTCTCAAATGCAGAAAAACATGATTATATGATAGCTTTCACGAGTCAACTTATGCATATAATCGCATGCTCAATAGTTAATCATAAACAATTTTTAGAATCTTTGGGTTATGAAGGAAATAGTTTGGGCGACCATACGAGAGTTGGAACTATAGACGCCGATATGTGGAGCGAATTATTTTTATATAATTCAAAATATTTATCTAAATCTCTTTCTCAATATATAAATTGTTTAAGCGATTTTAAAAGAGCGTTAAATAATAAAAATATTAAAGAGTTAAAAAAACTTATGATTAATTCTAATAAAATAAAATCTAAAAGATTAAAAAAATAAATTAATTCTTAAAGTTATATATTGAATATTAAACGATTTTATTATATAATTATTTTCTAATATTTAATTTTATTATTTATAAACTATAAAACTTAAATTATAAGGAAAATAATAATGGCTAAACTTTCACATTTGGAAAAAGAATATATTAAAGCTAATCATAAAAATAAAACTGCTGAAGAACTTTCAAAAAAATTAGAAAAAGATAAAGAACTTGTAGAAGAATATATAAAAGAACTTCAAAATAAGCAATCTAAAAAAAATAATAAAAATGAAAAAAAAGAAAATAAAGCGATTAATACTATAAAAAAAATGTTTTTTGAAGATAAAGAAAAATCAGAGCCGATTTATAAAAAATATTCTATAAAACCTTATAGGCTTTCAAAAATAGATTTTATATTCGCTTCTATTTCGTTTTTATTTGCTTTTTTCTTATATTTATTTACTTTAACGCCTTCGCTTTCTGCGGGAGATAATGGCGAGCTTACAACGGCGGCATATTTTTTGGGAGTAGGACATGCGCCTGGATATCCGTTTTATACTTTAATGTCGAAATTATTTACTTATATTCCGTTTGGAAATATAGCTTGGAGAACGAATTTATTTTCAGGAACTTGCGCTGCAATTTCAACAATATTTTTTTATTTGATAATGGCAAAAGTTTTAGGACAAAATAGAATCGAAAGAGGATTTTCGCTCGTAGTTCAAATTCCCGCTTTACTCTCTTCGATTGTATTCGCCATATCCGACAATATGTGGGCGCAGGCGACTATGGCAGAAGTTTACAGTTTGAATATATTGCAAATAGCTTCGATGCTTTTGATATTAGTTTATTGGTATGAAGCGGTTTGGAAACATGCAAACGATAATATAGCTTATTACGGCTCAAAATATCTTATGGCATTTGGATTTTTATACGGAGTCGCTCTTGCAAATCACCATGTGACTTTGCCTTTTGCTTTCGCTCCTTTGCTTTTTATTGGAATAGTTTTATTTTTAGTTCATAAAGACAGATATATCGAGCATATAGAAACTTCTTTTATTTCAATATTCGTATTTTTGTTTTTGCTTTTTATAGGCGGTTTTGGATATTATAGATTTATTATGAATTACGAGGCTTATTTATATTTTCCTGCGGGAGTCTCTTCAAACGATTCTATATTTTCGATTTTATTTAAACCGTTTAGCGATATGAATATAATGAGCGACATATTTACCGCTTTGGCAAACGGTTCTTATTTGCGTCCAGATATGATACAAAATTTAAAAGCGCCTTTTTATCCTACTTTATACAAAGGAATGTTTTTGGTTTTATGGTCATTATTTTTAGTTTTAATTTGGTGTTTGGTATATAGATATTTCTTATGCAAAATAGATAAATTCAATAAAGATAACGATTTTATAACGGGAATATCTATAGAGTATTATAAAATGCTTTTAATGTTGTCTGTAGGAGTTATAATTTACGCCTACATGCCGATAAGAGCGAGAGCTTTGCCTCCTTTAAATTGGGGACAATTAAACGAACCTTCTGGCTGGGAAAATTTAAGCTATTTATTTAGTATGATTCATAGAAAACAATATGGAACTTCTGGAAACGATATTGCTGCAATTTTTATACTTCATCCCGAGCAGGTAAGCGCTTTAATAAATATATTTAAAACTCAACTTACAAGTTTAGTATTTTTATTTTTAATACCAGGGCTATTTCAAATATTTAAAAAAAATAAATTTATCGGAATATTTTCCGTATTCGGACTTTTAAGTTTTTCAATTTCGCTTATGGCTTATACAAATCCGCCTCCAAGCGTTAGAACTTTATCTTTTGTTGAAGTATTTTTTCTTCCCGCAACTTTATATATGATGGTTATAATCGGTTTCGGCATTCAATGGTATATAGAATATTTTAACGGAAATATAAAAAATGTATTTAAAAAACCTTCAAAAGAAGAAAATATAAATTCGTTTAGAGTTGGACATATTATATCTTTAGCGGCTATTTTAATTATACTAATTCCAATATTTATAAATAATTTAAGCAGAAATAATAATTCAAAAGATTTTAGCAATCATGATTATTCTTATAATATGATGAACTCAATTCCCGATAACGCGATATTTGCTACCGAAGGCGGAGACAATCAAGTATTCGGACTCGTTTATTATACAATGGTTGAAAGAAGACGTCCAGATTTGAAAATATACGACCAAAAGGGAAATGTATTTGAAAGAATATACGGAAACCTAATGAAAACGGACGGAAGATGGCTTGGAGATATAAGCGATGCGGTTGATAAAGATTTTATAGAATCTGGACGCCCTTATTATATGGCTTGGCGAAGAGAAGGACTTCATAGACTCGGAGATTATTATTTTAAGGCTTATGGACTCGTGTTTAAAGTTCAGCCGATAAAATACGCTTTAGTTGACGAATTGGAATTTTTTAAATCTTTGACTATTAACGATTATAAGAATATAGCGAAAGAGCATTTGAAAAGAGATTATGAGGATTCAAAAATCGCCGCAGATATTAAGGCTTTGCTTGACGAAGGTTTAATATCGACTCAAAGAAAAGATAAATATAACGGGAACGAAGAGATAGAATTTATAAAAATGTATGAGCTTCCTTTTCCCGAATTAAAAACCGAAGAAGATTATTGGAATACTTATATTATGCAAGGAACGGAAGAAGAAATTTCTAATTACGATTTTTTAACTAGAGAGATATTTATAAGCTCTTACTCTCTTGCAAAAATAGATATGTATAATAGAAAAATAAAAGCCTATAATAAACTTTTAGAATATATGGGAAATGACAATATCGCTAAAAACGGAATAACAAAAAACGAAGCTAATGAAAAAATAGAAGAGCTTAAAAAATTGAAAAGAGAAGAAGAAGATAAAATGCTTAAAATAGGTTTCGATATGTCAAATGTTTATTTTTCTATAGGAAATCAAGCGATTATTGACGGAAATTATGAGCGCGCGGTAGTTATGTATGAAGAACTTATAAGGCTTGAAAAACTTATTTATCCTGCTTATTTTAATTTGGCGGCATCATACGAATATTTAGCTCGCTCAAAAGAAACGCCTTACGAAAAAGAAGCGGAATATTTAAATAAAGCTAAAGAAGTTTTGGAAAGAGCGGAAAAAACTTTTCACAGAGGAAGAGATATTGGCAATGCAGCAAGAGAGAAAAATCAAACATATCAGCAGATAAAACAATTTATTCAAAGAATAGAATCGCAAATAAGAACTCCGAAAAATCAGGTTGATGCTATGAAAGAACAGGCTGCTATAGAAAATAGTTTTGAAAGTTATAGCGCTTATGCAAATTATGTTTATCAAAATAGACAAGATATAGAAGAAACTTTATGGGCAAAGAAAGAGGCAAAAAATAGAGCAAAAAATACGGAGCAAATATTTTCGGTTAATAAAGATTTAGCGATATTATACGCCAATACGGGAGATATCGACTCTTCGGTAAATATATTAAACGAAACTTTAAAAATTCCTAATTTGAAAAAAGAGGATAAATCTTCTTTAGAATTTGATTTGGCAAATATTTATCTTAATCAAAAAATGTATAATCAGGCTACGGATATATATTCAAAATATACGAATGAGCTTACTCAAGATGGAGCTTTCGCTTTATATGCAATCGGGCATATGTATATTGAACAGAATAAAGTTACAGAAGCTTTAAATATTTACAACGACTTTAAAAGTAGAATGTCGCCTTTGACTTCGACAAATCAGGTTATAGCGAATCTTTATCAAGATGTTGAAAGTAGAAGAGTTCAGATAATGCAATATTTGGCTTCTATGCCTAGATAATAATTTGTTTTTGAATATATTTATAATTTTGAAATAAAAATATTTTCTAAAATTTTATTATATCATCCCAATATCTTTCAAAATATTTATACATTCCAAATCCTGGATAATAATTATTATAAATATTTTTGAAATCGCTTACAGCATTTTTCACGGAAGAATTATCAATATAACCTTTATTTGCCATATAAATTAAAGCTATAGAAGGAGAGCGAGATGCTCCAAAATTGCAATGAATCAATACTTTTTTCTCTTTGATTTTTTTGTCTATAAACTCTATTGATTTTTTTATTATTGGATAAGCGTAATCGTAGGAAAGAGTGGATATATCAAGCAAATTCAAATATAAATCGTCAATATTTTCAAAAACTACTTTATCTCTCACATTTCCACAAACGCCACGAACAAAACAACTTTGGCATGCATGAACTATAGCGCCTTCAAATTTTCTGCAATCATTATCGTTTCCGACAAATAAATTTTTATATATTTCAGTCATAATCAATATCTCCATTTTGTAAATAATAATATATATCTTTTGTATCGACAATATTTTCTCTATTAATTATTTTATAAGCGGGAGTTTCAATAAGAAGAGTTTTCAAATAAGGAATTTTTATAATATCCGTATCTCTGTCGCCTATCATAAAAGACGCGCTTAAATCAATATTATATTTTTTTGAGGCAAGCAAATGCATTCCCGATTCGGGTTTTCGCATCATTGAAATTATATTATATTTTTTATTTTCGCTTTTTATATGATAAGGGCAATAATAAAAATCGTCTATTAAAGCTCCGCATTTTTTATATTCTTCGTAAATATATTTATGAACTTTTTTAACATCCTCTTCTGTGTAATAACCGTAAGAAACGCCAGCTTGATTTGTGACGACTATAGTTATAAATCCTTTTTCTTTCGCATATTTTACAATTTCTATAAATTCTTTTTTTATTTTAATTCTATCAACGCTTCCTACATATCCCAAATCTTCCATTAATATTCCGTCTCTGTCTAAAAATAAAGCCTTATTAATTTTTTTATTTTTATCTGGAATATATAAAGGAATTCCGAATAATAATTTTTTTTCAAAAGCTTTATTAATAATTTCTTCGTTAATATTTATTTTATTATTATTTTTATAAGCGATTTTTTTTAATATAGAATATCCCGATAAAGAATTTTCTATATCGTTTTTTATAATTCTGTAATCGTTATCAATAGAATAAAATTTATTATTATTTTCATTATTAAGATTAAAATCTAAACCTACCAAAACGGCGTCTTTTTCTAATTTAGAGTAAAATTTTAAAAAAAAGTTATCAATATTCATATAAAACCCGCATAAGAATAATAATATTTTATATTTTAATTTTTATCAATAATTCAATTCATAAATAATAAATAAAAAAGACAAAGAATTTTATTTTCCTTGTCTTTTATTCAATAAAATATTTTAATAGAATTAAATTATAGATTTTATGATTTCTTTTAATTTATTCAAATCTTCGGCATTTGGATGTCCGATTGCATTCTCGTAATTTGCCAACTTATTTTGAACGATTTTTTTCTCTTCTTCGGTAATGGCTTTTTCAAGAGCGTTTTCTAAATTTTTCTTTTGTCCTTCTATCCATTGTCCTTGACATGCATAAGAACCTATTAAATTATTTGAAGAATCAATAAATTCTTTTGAAGGATTGAGCATTTTATTATAGTATTCTTGATTATTTCCATATCCTACCGTCATAAATATAAAAACTTTTTTATTTTTTAAAGTCTCCATAAACTTTCCAGCAGCTTCATCGCATTTCCCTTTATAACTTCCAGCTCCTACAAATACCAATTCGGAATCAGAAATTTTGTTATAGTCTGCGACATCAGTTTTTACGCATTGTAAACATTCTCCTTTTCCTTCCATAGCTTCTTTTATAGCAAGAGCGAGTTTTTCGGTATTTCCGCTTTTGCTTGTATATACTATCGAATATTTCATTTTTATACTCCTTAATAATTAATAATAAAGTTGTTTAATATATCTAATATTTTAAACCTTTTTAAAGTTTTTTCAATATGTTTATTAGATAAAAAACTATTTTAATTTTTATCAATCTTTAAATTTAATTAAAATAATGTATCATATAAACAATAATAATTTAGGATAGTTTTATGAATACGATTAAAAATGTTTTTACAATGTTAATGCTTAAGCTTATAAATTTTTTATTAGGATTTTCTTCTCGTTTAGTTCCTTTGCTTATAATAGCTTTGGCGATTCTCAAATCAACTAAAATAATAGAATTAAATTCAAAATATATTATCGCAATTATTGTAGTCGAAGCGATTTTAATAATATTTAATTTAATTTTCAATTCTCTATTTTTTAAAAATAAAGAAAAAGAAGAAACTAATAACGAAACGGACAATAACATTAAAGAAGAAAATAAAAAATTCCCAATCTTAAATACAATTTCCGCATTTTTTGGATTTTTAACTTTAATATTTATTTTATTAAAAATTTTCAAAGCTATAAATTGGCAATGGATTTGGGTTTTATCTCCATTATGGCTTTCAACCGCTTTAATAATTTCAATTCTTATTATAGCGATTATAATATTTATTATTTCTTTAATTTTTAGAAAAGATAAAGACGAAGTTTCAGACGATAATTCAAATAATAATATAAATTAAAAACGGACGAGATTTATTCCCGTCCGAAAAATAAATATTTACGATTCGGCTCTCACCTGTATAACCAAAACCTTAAAAGAGTCTTTGGCTTCTTTTGTTTTCAAAGAATGAGGAGCGTTTGCAGGAATCAAAATCGACTCTCCGCTTTTTACTTCAAAGGATTCGTTTTCTATAATAATATATCCTTCGCCTTCAATCGTGCTTACTAAAACATCTCCCGTTCCACTATGAGTAGGCACTTCGGCATTTTTTCCAAGAGAAAGAATTTTTATAATTAAACTATTTCTTTCAACTAATGAAAAAGGATTTAAACTATTTTCTTTAACGGAAACTAAATCTTTTAAAGCGATAACTTTTTTAGCTTCGACATTATCAATATATTTATTCATAATATTTTTATTCTCCTTAATTATTTAAAATCAATTTTTTTAATTATATAATAAATAAAAGTTTATTTTATACAAGATTTCCTTCTATTGATATTGTATAATCTTTTATTATTATATTTTTATTCGCTCTTTCCATAGCTTCTCTAACTATCATCTCTACTCCACCGCAACAAGGCACTTCCATATGAGCTATAGTTATAGATTTTATATTTTTATTTTCAAATATATTTGCAAGTTTTTCTATATAAGAATCTATATCGGAGTCTAATTTCGGGCATAATAGCATAAGAATTTTATTCTTTAAAAATTTATTATGGAAATTAGGATATGCAAAAGGAACGCAGTCGGCAGATATAAGCAAATCCGCATTATTTAAATACGGAGCATTTGGATTCATTAATTTTAACTGTATGGGCCAATTTGCTATTTCAGATTGCATATTAACGGCTACATTGTTTTCGCTATGATGAATATTTTTTCTTAAATCTCTTTGCATACTGCCAGGACATCCACATGGCAAATCTTCTTCTATAACGGGTATTTCTATATTATTTTCTTTCATATAATTTATTGCCTCCTCTAATAATTTATTTTCCCCATGTTCTTTCAAGTGTTTTAAATGAGCTTTTATAACATTTTCTCCTCCTTTGACTATATTAACCATAACTTTAGCTTCGTTATATTCTTCGGCTTCCCTTTCCTCTATATGTAAAGCGTCAACGGGACAGGTTTTTATGCAAGCTCCGAGTCCATCGCAAAATAAATCGCTTATAAGTCTTGCCTTGCCGTCTATTATTTGTAAAGCGCCTTCGGGACAATCGGGAATGCATAATCCGCAGCCATTGCATTTGTCTTCGTCTATTGTTATTATTCTTCGTTTCATAATAATTAATTCCTCCTTAAGAAATTATTTTTTATTTTATTAACTATTAATAAACATATTTTAAATATTTTTAAAATATTTGTCAGTTGCTATGGCAACAATATTTATATTCGATTTAATTATAACTATAGATAAAAATCTTTATGTAATTTATAATATATTTTGACAATAAAAAATTAGAGTAAAAAACATATGATTAAAAACTACTTAAAAGAAATTGAAAAATTAAAATCTCCAATATCGAATGAGCATACTTATAGAACGCCTTTAGAAAATGCGCTTAACTCTTTGAAAGTAAAACTTTATCCTAAAAGCGCTATAACTATTCAGCAAGAAACTTCAATTAATATTTCAGACGATAGCGATTTGAAAAAAGTATTTCCCGATTTTACGGTTGTAAACGAAGACGAAAGATTAATCGGGTTTATAGAATGCAAAGATATTGATTTTGATTTGCATAAAGCGATTGAAGGCAAAGGAAATTTTAAGATTTATAAAGAACAGCTTTTAAAATATTTGGATATTCACAATAATTTAATTTATACTAATTATATTGATTTTATTCATTTGGTTTTGGAAGAAAATCAAGGGCAGACTAAAACTATAAAAATTAAAAATGAAGTTTGTTTGAATAAAGGAGCGGACGCCGAGAAACTTTTTGAAAATATTTTTGAAGATTTTTTGGGAGCTACGATTAAAGAGATTGACATAAAAGATTATTTTTTGAAACTGCTTGCAAGAAGAACTAAAATTTTAAGAGATTTTATAAACGGCGAACTTATAAAAAATAATTCGTATTTGAAAAACGATATTAAAGGATTGTTTGAAAATACGATTTTTAACGATTTGAGCGACAAAGATTTTGCGGACGCTTTCTCCCAAATAATTTCTTTTTCGCTTTTGTTTTATAGATTAAGCGAAAGAAAAAATGTCGATAAAGATTCTTTTAGAAATATGCCCGAATATATTCCGATTTTTAGAGAATTTTTATCGAAGATAGATATTGAAAATTTTAATTCGCATATTTTATATTCTATAGATTCGATAATAAACGCGGTAAACGCTTACAATAAAAATATGTTTTATAGTCAATTTTCCACATCGACAGAAAAAGAAGACCCTTTTATTTACGCTTACGAATATTTTTTGAAAGAGTTTGACGCAAAGACAAGAAACGCTCGCGGAGTTTTTTATACGCCAATTG
>OIYR01001400.1_pt1 | contig 12100 bp, 22 predicted proteins | sample 1588221 | NCBI WGS metagenome assembly OIYR01 (sample SAMN03283292) | human gut metagenome | biome: human-associated habitat; material: feces | host: Homo sapiens | place: Peru | collected 2012 | reverse complement strand
TTATGAATTAGAAAAAAAATATAAAGATGTTAACTTTTATTCTTTAAAAGAAACACCATCATATGGTTATTTAATAAATAATATCTTTATAAATGATAATGAATTATTAGATATCTTTAAAAAAAGCTCCTTTATAGTTTCCTTCATTTTGCTATATTTCATCCTCTAAAATACCTAATACCCATTTGCCACAATTTACACACATATGAATTGTAATGATAAATGTATCTAACATTCCTTCATCAACATTTTCTAATGCCATCAATTCTTCCTTAGTAATAAATTCATCATTTGAATCTATAAATCCTTGTATCTCAACAACATAATTCTTATTTGTTTCATTACAACAGTCATTTACTCCAACACATTCTATTTCTTCATATGACAATCCATCTTGTAATTCCTCTATTATAGGTAATATATCTTCAAACTCACTTATATCATCTAAAAAATCTTCTTTTCTAAATACTAAATCCTTTATTTTAAATAATTCCATATCAATCTACTCCTTCAATTATTATCAAGCTATATTTTATATTATATATATTATACCATATATTACAGTATTTGTCAAGTATAAATATATTCATAATTTATTAACATATAGTTCATAATATTATAATATCTATCTACTATAATATCTAATATATATAATTACAATTTAACTATTATCTACTCATATACATTCGTAGATAATAGTTAAATTGATGTGAAAAATCAATTTGTCAAAAATTATGCTTGACAAGTGCAAATTGATGTGATATAATCATAACGTGAGGTGAAATAAATGAATTGTGAATATTGTAACAAGATATTTCCAAATTATCGCAAATTGCTATTAAAAGGTGAATATAGTGGAATTGCGGCTGGATTTCTTGATAACAAAGGGTTACTACGAATCCGTGTATTTGACGTAAATGATATGTTGGAAACTCAAGATGTTGTTTACTTAAATTATTGTCCAATGTGCGGAAGGAAATTACGCAATGCCAAGAACAAAGAAAATTAACGCCGTAGTCCAATATGGCAATACTGGCTGGATTATCAATGATTGCGGCAATGGGCAATTCGAGCTATATAATACCAGAACCAAGCAGATTTTACAAGATTTTTAGCAAGGAGGCGGCTAGGCGTGTTCGAAATTTTCAAGCTGAGCAAGAAGAAGAAAGAGCTTGAAGAGCAGATTGCTCAACTTAAAGCAGATATTTCTAGTATGCAAACAGAGATTGATAACTATGACGAGCACCGGCAAATTGCGGCGCATCAATATGACAACACCATGCGATCTGCAAAAGCGGCTCAATCTGTCCTTGATGCTCTAAACGGCAAAATTCACGTCATTGAAGAAATGCAGGATTATAATATCCCATATTATCAGGATTCACTAGACAAACTTGAGCATAAGCGCTATGAGTTGCAAAGTAAAATTGAATCTGCTGTGAATACCGGTCTATATCGCATCGAGCAAGGATATACACTCAATAATTCTGCTAGACGCGGCAAAGAAATGCAGGACGTGTATGGGCGCGGATTGATTTACAGTTGCAACGCATATATTGACAGCAAAGAAAAATCTGTGACAACAGGCAATATTGCTAAGAGCAAAGAATTGATTAAGAATAAATTTAATTCTTATCAGTCCAAAGCAAATAAAGTCGGATTAGCGCTTAATGCTGAATATGTAAAGACACGACTTGATATGCTTGATATTAACTTAGCTATTAAGATCAAGCAGAAGGAAGAAAAGGCGCGAATCCGTGAAGAAAAGCGCAGATTGAGAGAACAGGAGCAGCTGCTTGCTGAAGCTGAGCGTGAAAAAGCAGAGCTTCAGAAAGAGCGCAGAATGTATGAACAATCCCTCCGAAAAACGCTCAACGCTGAAGAACGTACCAAATTTGAAGCAACACTTAAAGCTATTGACAAGCGTATTGCAGATATTGATTATCGTGTCAATAATGCAAAGGCTGGGTATCTATATATTACTGCAACTCCTGCCATGCCAAATTGCTGCAAGCTGGGTGTAACGCGTCGTCTTCAGCCCTTGCGCAGAATTGCAGAATTATCATCGGCATCAGTACCATTTCCATTCGTTTGCTATGGGCTTGTATTTGATGATGACGTGTTTGACCTTGAGACGCGCATCCATGATTATTTTGACGATAAGCGAGTTAATAAGGAAAATAAACATAAAGAATTTTTCTATGTAAGCCCTAAAGAAGCTATTGATGTGCTGCGTAATGAATTTCATGTAGATGTCCATTTTGTAGATGAAGATTGTGATGAAAATGAGGAGGATTGCGATGATGAAGGTTAAATTCAAAGGAAAATATGATACCGATATTTATACTGTTTATAATGTGCGGGATGATAAGGTTGGTTATCCACATTTCTTAATCTATGTAGCTAAAGAATGGCGATATATCAGCGCAAAGAATTTTACACCAGTTAAGGAGGATGAATAAATATGAGCAGAAGTGAAAAAGAAGAAATTCTTAATCGCTATTGTAATAGCATTGATGATTGTGATAATTGCGAATTGATGAAAAAATATGATAAAGATACTATTGAATTTACAGATCAATACGCTTGTATCTTTGATGAAATGAGTGACGATATGCTCAATAAGTGTTATAACTGGTATAAAGAGCTAGACCCCGCAGCTTGTGAAAATGCTGAGGCTAAATGCTACGACAAAGAGCTTAATAATCTCAACTTGCATATTGAGCCAAAGGTAGCGCGGCATTATGCAATTTGCCAAAAGCTCAATCAAGTATATAAAGCGAAGAATCATGATTATGGCGATTCATTTGGTGATACATACAAAAAACTCGGCATCATTAGTGCGGTGACTCGCCTTAGTGATAAGATGAATCGGCTCATGTCACTTGCTATATCGCATGATGCTCAGGTCAAAGATGAGAAGATTGAGGACACGTTGCTTGATATGGCTAATTATGCTATTATGACGCTGATTGAATTGGGATATGAGGTGAATGAATAATGGCTGAATACCATGTTGGATGCGGAGCATTTGGAATTTATGCTGGAACATTAAATAGTCATAACAAATCAATGTGGCAAAATAAAACAGAATGTACAGATGAAGCGATTAGCGCCGTAAGAAATTATATTATTCGAGAATGTATTGGAGATTTGAATGGTAATACGACAAGTGGTGGTTATGAATGGACGTTAGAAGATGGTAAAACTGTTTCTCTAATTGTAACAATTAAAGATAAGGAGTTTGAAAATGAGGTGAAATAATGACTAAGTATATCAAACTAGATGATGCAATCGCCGCATTTAAGCAGATTGAAATGAAAGATGCAGAAGATATGATAAAAAATGGTATCTTTGATGATTGTTTAATTTTTGACTCATATAGAGCTATTGAGGCCGTCAACAATCTTCACATATACATAGGAATAGATAAAAATGAACCAGAGAACTAAGCGCGGCATTGAATCGGCTTGTAGAGCAAGCAAAGAATCTGAATTTCCTAGATACCATCTTGGCGCAGCTCTATACTATAAGGGTGTATTACTTGCTACTGGATGTAATAGCACAAAAACAAGCCCGTTGCAAAAGCGGCTTAATGCAGAGCGTGAATTTGACCCTAACCAGAGTGGCGTGGTAAATTCGCTTCATGCTGAAATCAGGGCATTGAGCAAAGTAAAATATCTGGATATTGATTTTAGTAAATCAACGCTGTATGTATATCGTGAATATGCAAATGGCAATAAAGCAATGGCGCGCCCATGCCCTGCTTGTATGAAATATATAAAGGAATTGGGAATTAAGCATATTTGCTATAGTACGGCTGATGGAATTGCTGAAGAAAGGATTGATTAAATGAAATATATCACTCAAGATTATATAGAAATCAAGCCAATCGAATGTGCTGGGTGTGACTATTATCAAATTGGTACAGATGAGTGGAATATCGTTGTCGGGCTTGGTGGATTGGTTAACATAAAAAATCAAGCTAATAAAATTATTGAAGATTATATGAATAAACTTGAGGCGGAGGATTAAAAAGAATGGCAACAAAACGAGTATGTGACCGCTGCGGGGCGGAGATAAACCCCACAAGCTCTGCGACGTATGTAAACGTACGAAGAACGTTCCGTGGGGAATCACCTGATATTGAGCTTTGCTGCTCCTGCGCGATGCAAATTAAAGAGTGGCTAAAACCGACCAAGGAGGACAAGAAGAATGACTAAACTGAAGACATGTCCATTCTGCGGCGGTGAAGTTAGTCTTGTTCTGTGCGATGACGAAGGGAATCTACATGATGAAGCATATAGAGAGCATCCCTATAGTGGGCTTGGCTTTATGCTTCATCACACTCATGAGGAAAATCCGGGATGTCCGATTGCAAGCTATGAGTGCGATGGCGGGATTTTAGGTGGTGTGTATATTTATGACACAGAAGAACAAGCCGCTGAAGCATGGAACAAGAGAGATGAAAATTATGATGAAGGTGCATTTTGGTAATATGGCAAGTTGATATGCGTCAACTATTGAAGCATGGAACAGGGGTGTTGACAATGATTTGGCATTATCCAACGCTTAAAGATGATGAGTGGTATCCATCCAAAGACGGCGCTTGGCCTGTTGGTGGCGCATATCATATTTTACAAATGAAAGAAAATCCATATAGATTGTGTGCATATGATGACGATGATTTTATTGTTGCTTATTATAACAATCTACTAGAATGCTGGGAAACAGAAAGTTCTTGGGATTATATTCAATGGGAAGATGTAAAACGTTGGTGTGTGCTTACAGATAAATGTGACAATCCTGTAAAAGATATGGAGGATTGATAATGCGGCTAATTGATGCTGATGCTTATAAGGCGTTACATTACAAAGAATGTCCCGGTGATTGTGGTGTGTGCGCCTTTGTTTATGGCGACAATGATATATGTGGACTGATTAACAACGCCCCAACTATTGATGCTGTGCCAGTAGTGAGATGTAAGGATTGCGACTATTTCGGATTGAATGATGAAAATGTGCCTTATTGTTTTAATAAGTTTGGATTAGACGACCCTGAACCAAATGGATTTTGTAATTATGGGAGAAAGAAAAAATGTGGACTAAATTCAAGCATTGGCTGATTAGAAAATTGGGTGGTTGTGTTGCGCCATGTATTAAGTGTAGTGAGTATAAACGAACACTCCTTCAAATTGATAGAAAAATTGTTGATCTAAGCGGGCTTGTTGATATAAACGACAGAAATTGGGCTAATGGCTTGACAAAAGAAGAACGCATTGAGCGTGGAAAAGATTATATTTTTAAATCCATATGTGATTTTTTAAGCGATAGTAATAATATTAAATATGAACTTAAAGATGATGGATTTTTGCGTGGAACACTGATGGTGGTGAAACCAGTATGAAAACTACAATGAATACAAATGAAATATCAGTATGCGATGGTTGCTCAAATTGGCGTATTTGTAAATTTAGTGAAGATGTGAAACAAGCTGAAGCAGAATATAAACAACTAAAAGAAAATGAAAATTGGCCTGAATGTGTAGAAACGACGCTAGGATGTAAATATAAACAGTGTATTGCAAATAGACTAGACATCAGATATAATTATACTGATGTTGCAAAGACTGGTTTCCCACCATTCAGATATGATGAAGGCTCAACTTGTAATACAGTAGAATAAATAGAAATCTGCCCCAAGACCCTATATATGTAGGGAATAAATTGGGGCAGATTTTTTTATTGATTGCACTTTTCACCGGCAACTAAATCCTTGAGCTTGTCGCTCTGCTTATTGTTCATATTGATGTCAATAAATTCGCGCCGCTGTTTGCCTGTGATACAACTAAGCTGGCTGGTCTGAATAATCTTAGTACACGCCTCTTTATTGATTTTCTCAAAGCTGGGATAATGCTCATAGACATCTAATAGCCGGTTGGCTATCCATTCTTTTGTGGCTGGCTTGATGATATAGACCTCTTTAACTTTGATATATGCTCCACCAAATGCCTCTAGGGTTAATTGAGCAAGTCGCGCCTCAAATGCTTTATATTGCTCTGTGGACACATATGGTTTATAGACCCTATTATCTATGACCTTGCCCCAATTTGGCGGCATTATCTCATTAACTGCTTTAGAATAGATGGAAAGGCAGGTCTGATGATCTGAGCTATCTTCTGACACATCGTATGTTTCGAGCCATGTTTCTTTTCCTTCTGGGTTGTATCGTTGCTTATAGAGCCGATAACCCCTATTCAGGTCAATGACATAGCGGTTTTTCATAGTTAGCAATTTGCGCCTAGTCCATTGCGCAAGAATATTATATACAACGCCATTGACTAAGCTCATATAGCCATAATGCTCTGAATTTTCTACGGCTTGGCTATATGTATAGCTGAAATTATCATTGACCTCTTGGAACATTCTGAGTAGATTGCTGGTTGACGCATATATGGTGGCGCAATTTGTCTTTAGAAATATTTGATAAAGGGCGGCTTCAAATGCGGCTTGATATGAATCTTTATCTAGCTCATTGATAAGGGCATCTGCTTCAGGATAGACCTCTTGGACAATATAACGGGTTGGATAAACATTATCTACTGTATCTAGCTGGCAGTAATTACGGATTTTGTCTAGCTGAGATGCACGAGAGCCGCCATCTCTTGGTGGCATATCAACGGCTTTACATAAATCACGATATTTCAATTCGCGCCCTTCTATTTTGATAAGAGCATTGACTAGCTTACCATCTTCATTAGATGGTAAGTATTTTATTTTGTTTGGCATATTATTTCCTTTCTGTAACACTCGGACTTTCAGGGGCCTCCACTCGGACTTTGCGTGACACTATAATAATACTAGCGTATTATATTACATTCACGGAAAATCCGAGTCCATTTCACCCATATAAAATATAGCGTTTTTTAGTTTTAGCATCGCCACATTCTCATTTTACATTATACCACATTATAATCATCTATTTGTTAATAAATTGTAAATTGTTATAAGCAGGGGGGGGGATTTTTTGTTTCTCTATTATAAAAAGAAAATTTCCCCCCCCCATGTCTAATGATGTGTTAGTTATTGTTTTTTGTGATAAAAATACTGTGATTACAGTTTATGTGATTTGTTAATGGATATATATCGTTACATAGTATATGATTTGTTGTGCTAAATGCCAATTTCATCCATTTCTACCATTTTCATCCATAACCATGCCCCGGTCTTGGAAAATGCTGCTGTCTTGAAAAACACCTGAAAATAGCACTTTGCGGGCGTATCGCCTTATTTTATCTATATTTGTTGGATTTCCAACAAAAAAGTTCTGACTTGGAGTCATGATCCAAAAATTTCTAGCTGTATCAATCGGCTAGTACAGTGATACGCGCGTACACATTACATATGTCGCATTTTTTGGTAAACACAATTTACCCTTAAAAACAAACACCATTTACCCATCAGTAAACACCATTTACTCAACTATCTATATTATACCAACTACAATATTTAATACTATTTATATCGATATTACAATACTGTTATCGCTATGTAACATATTGTAACTATTGCAATCAATATAACACTATGAATATATATTTAGTATATTCATATCATAACTATACAATAATCTATTCAATTATAGTATATTCAAACTTTTTACTTGAATATTATAGCTATTTACTGCCAAAACGGTGAATAATTAAACTGTATAAAATATGAATAACTGAATAAAATGTCCAGGCATATAAAAACACGGCTTGACCTAAAAACCGCTTAAAACGGCTCCAGCGGCTTCACAGTGGTAAAGAAAACGCGAAGCGGTTTTATTGCAGCTTTTTCGGTTGTCCAGCTATTATATACTATAATATATATAATATCCATTTCGTCAATTTGTATAAAATCAGCCGCGTTTATTTGTGCAATATTTTTATAATAAACGGGTTGACTTTTCCGTGGTCTTTGCTATAATAATGAGCGTAAAGAGCAAAACACAAAAAACAGTAAAGGACGGTAGAACATGAAACTGCTATACAATGAATGGACGCTCATTATTAAACTACTTGAAAAGGTGGCAAATGATGAAAAAGCTGCACCAACAGAAAGATTGACAGCAATTGAAACACTCAAAAAATTAACAGAAGAAAAAATTGGATGAAATAGCAAGGCGGGAGAAATCCCGCCGAACTATAAAAAATAAACAAAAACAGTCAATCAATTTTGTGCAATATGCCGATTGACATTATAGAAAATATCGGTTATACTTAAGGCACAAACAAACAAACAAACAAAACATTTTATGGAGGTAACTAAAATGAAAAAAACTTTTAATTTTGGCAAAATTAATTATATGAGCAGAGGCCGGAAAGATTGCGCCGTCGACGTGACTATTTGCTTAGAAGAAAAAGGCGGAGAAAAAGTCTTTGATAAAGATGGCAATTTTACTGGGAATTATTGTAATAAATACGTCGAATTTACCGCAAGTGGGAATATCTGGAATCATTGCCATTCTGACATTTACTCTGGTGGTCAAAATCTCGATGAAATTGCAAAATATGTTAAAACGCCTCTTTTCCAAAAAATTTATACTTTTTGGAAAAAATATCATTTGAATGGTATGCACGCCGGAACGCCCGAACAGGAAGAGGCTATTGCAAAGTGGGAAGCTGAAGGCAATAAATATGACTATACAGAAGTTTGTGAAATGTTGAAAAATTGTGGACTGTACGAAGTGCCGCTTAATGCTGACTTGATCGGGACGCGTAAAGCTGACGGAAAGCCGTATAAATACGGTCATGGTTGGGTCATTTTCAATATTCCGGAAAAAGATTTAGCAGAAATTAAAAATCTTTTTGCGGAATAAAACACGCGGTTTCTAAAGGGTTTCCGCTCAAAAAGCCCTATTTCATGAACATTTTATAAAAAGGAGATTTTTACAATGGAAGATTTTGGAACTTTGTATATTGTGCAAAATACGCCGACTATAGCAGAAAATGCGCTTAAAAATTATTTTTGGCACAATAAGGAAATTTCCGAAACGATAGAAAAATCTTGCAATCATGCAAGAAAATATCGCTATTGTGACGCGGATTTACTCCGCGCATCAGTTAACGCTGAGCTTTTTAGTGTCCTGCAAAGTAAAGAGAATTTCCAAAAATTCATAAATGAACAACGGAAAAATTTAGTATCACCGGCTTGCAAGTCCGCCAAAGAATATCTTGTAAAAATGTGGGAAACGGAAGAATCTTTGGAAAATGTTTACAATTTTTTAAGGAGGGCATAACATGGTAAAAAATAGGAAACGCAAGCGCCGCTTAAATCCCATTTACTGGGCTTTTCAATTTTTGAGCGGTCTGTTAGCTATTTCCAGCTTTTTTTGGATCCCGTATCTTGTCAATATGATTTTAGGGGGTTAAATTATGCATACTGTAAAATACTGGGATTCTAAATTATACCAACTCCAGAAATTGGCAGATTCAATCAATTACCATATTGACAGCGACGCAGACTATTTACAAGTTTGTAAATTATTGCCAGCATCAAGAAGCAAGCCCGCACCCGTAGAGATTCTATCACTTTTTTACAATGTGGTCGAGCGGGTACAGAGTATAAAAAATTGTAAATAATTAGGGGGATTTTACCATGACGAAAAAAACAGATTAAACAGCTGGAAACGGCTGGAAGAAAACTGGAAAAATGCGGCGGAGATTGCCGCCATTGTGACAAGTGCCATATTTATACACGTTGGACGGAACGCGCCGGATATATGGCGGTTGGTTGTGACCTGCTTCCGTCTGAATTGTATGACTATATTGCAAACGTACCGTCTGAGCTACACGCCGCAGCCGTGGAACTTGTCAAGTTTGAATTGTCTTGAGACGGTAGAGCAAGCCCGACACGTCGCAGATAGAAAGAACGTCAAACTATACACCGACGCGCTGAAAAGCCCGTATTGAGGCGCTGAGGGCGCGAGAAATGGAAGGAGTAAAATTATGAAAACCATTATTGCTATTATCTGTATGATTATATCTATGCTTTCCACATCCAACAAACCCGTTAAAATTTCCGACGTATGTAATACCAACTTGTATGCAATGGGGGCGCGCTGCGTTTCCGTGGAAAATATAGACGATCAAACAGATAGGGTAACTGTAGAAAATTGTAACGGCTATCAGTTTGCATTCGAGGCTTCACGATATGACTTCTTTAAAGGTGACAACGTATCGTGCATTATGTCCGATATGGGCACTCCGTCCATTTTAGACGATTTGGTTATATCCGTCACTTATGATAGATACGACCTTCTCCAGCCCGTAGATTGATTTCTACGGGCTTTTCTTTTTGTCCCTATTCCTATATCCCCGGCATAGTTCGCGCCGTGTAAAGCCGCCAGAGCCGCCAGAAAGGCATTGTATAATATGCCCAACTGGCACGGGCTGACATTGTATAATTTGCACAAATTCCAACTTTTCAGGCCATTTCCATTTTTTTACAAGTTTGGTTAGACGGATTTAACTATTACATTTTCCCACCATGTTTTGCTCAAATGAAGTAAAAAATCGATGGGTCGAGCGGGCATAAGCACGAACGCACCTTACAATTTTTTACATTTTTTCCAGTAATATACAGTACATATATTGGCTCGGCGCAAAAAAATCGAGCCGAATTTTCTCAGGTGCGCGTGCGCGGATTAGGTTAAACGAATTTTCCCCAGCAATATATGCCTATATACAATCGCGGCGGTGCGTCGTGGCTCAGGACAGGCGTGACGGCTCAAATTGGTTGTAGGTATATCTTGCCTAAGATAAGCGCAAACTTGGCTTAAATCGGCACAAATAGTGCGACATAGCTAGGATACAATCTGCAATTTGCGTCAAGAGCTTGTTTGTTTTATATCATACAGCCAAGCCGTCCGACTGACATCTGCACATTATTTTACTACAGAAAAATGTGTGAATGTATAAAAATAACGCGTAAATAATGTGATGTGTTTGCGAATATTCATATGAAAAATGTGAAAATCATGATTAGTGCTACTTTGGTACTAATATAAATCGTGATATGTGCATGAAGGTATAGTAATGTTATATTTATAGGCATAAAGCCGCGCATTGTCTATAAATACATCTATCTATATCATGTGCACTGTTATCTGCATCATTTATGTGCATGATGATGTAGATGTATCTGCAAATGGATATGTTAAGGTATTGGTTGATTGATATATGGATATGAAAATGATAATAATTATTGTTATTGTATATGTGTATGTATATAGATATCTATATATGCACGATTTGGAAAATGAAAAATGACTTTCGAGATTGTAAATATATGTGAAAAATGAAATTCTAAAATCGGAATTGATATTTACAATCCCAAAATGAAAATTGAAAATTGTACTTGACAAATGAAATCAAATGTGGTATACATATATATGAGCCACAAAATGAAGAATGAATATCAAGGAGGTAAATTAAAATGAAACGCACAACTAGATATGCCATTGCAGGAATTGGGCTTGCCTTATTTGGATTGGCTGGATGTATAGGCATTATTCTGAGTCCATTTGAATCGAGCCATGACGTGCAATCTGTACAGTATGCAATCAAGACCGAGCCGATTGAGGAATCAAAATTTGAATCTGTTGAGCCGCAGTATGTCTACATTGAGCCGCAGATTGTAGAACAGGAATCCGAAATTGATAAACCCGAGATTGAATATTATGTCTCTCCTATCGATCTGACAGAGGATGACCGCTGGTTTATTGAATCTGTAATGGCTGGTGAATGTGCCAATGAGCCGTATGAAGGCAAGTTGGCTGTTGCTCAATGCTATTTTGATGCAATGGTAAAGGGCGGCTTGACGGCGCGTGAAGTTAAAGAGGTCTACCAGTACGCCGGTTGGAATCCAGATTTGGATAAGCAGGATAGAAAAATGTATATTGAAGTCATGGATGCTGTGCATGATATTTTTGATATGGGGCAATTCGTAACCGAAAAGCCGATTCTGTTTTTCTATGCCCCATCTTTATGCGATAGTCCATGGCATGAATCTCAGAATTATGTGATGACGATTGGTGGGCATAAATTTTTCTATCTG
>OIYR01001399.1_pt1 | contig 12115 bp, 9 predicted proteins | sample 1588221 | NCBI WGS metagenome assembly OIYR01 (sample SAMN03283292) | human gut metagenome | biome: human-associated habitat; material: feces | host: Homo sapiens | place: Peru | collected 2012 | reverse complement strand
TTCATCGACATAGAAACCTCAGGTGTACCTGTAAGGTTGTTGAACTGGTCCTTGGCATCGGTCACAACGTCGCCCTCGATAGGAGCGCGGCCGTTAGATGTAGTAACCTTGATGGCATAGAGCTCGTATACGTTCTTAGCCTGGATGCCGTCGGCTGGCTTAGCGCCCCAAAGCAGACGGAGGTCAGAAGGAAGCACCTGCTTGGCGATGGCAGAGTAGATGATCTTGTTGACAGCAGCTGTGTCGCGTGCCGAAGCATAACCTACGAGGCTCAGCGCACCGTTGCCAGTGGGCTGGAATACAGAGAGGAGCGGGTGCTCCTTCTTTGCCTGTGCAAGCTGTGAAGAAGTCTCCTTAGTATCAGTAGCCTCGTCAGCGCTCTTCTTGAGCTGGAGCTTGGCACCTGTCTTTGCCTCAGCAGTAGCCTTAACGGCTGCAGCAGTATCGGCAGCTGTAGTGTCAGCCACTTCTTTCTTGCCCGAGAGGGCTGCAGCCTCGCGCTGGTCGAGCTGCTGAAGATAAGGAATGATTTCCTCAGAGTTGTATGTCTCCCAGAATTCAAGGTTTGCGCTACCCTGGAGAAGCTTACGAACGCGCTCAGGCTCGTTGATACCCGGCATTTCTACCATGATACGGCCCTGCTGGCCTTCGAGCTTCTGGATGTTAGGCTGAACGACACCGAACTTGTCGATACGTGTACGTACCACGAGGAACGAGTTGTCGATAGCTGCCTGAACCTCATCGCGCAGCACCTTCTCTACCTGCTTGTCAGAAGAGTTGGGCGATACCTTGCCCTGAAGCTGCTGTGTGGCGAAGATCTCAGAGAGGTGATGTCCCGGAGCGTTCTTCTTGTAAGCGTTGATGAAGAGAGTGATGAAATCGCTCTGCGACACCTCGTGCTCGGCACGTGCTTCCTTCATCGACTTGGTGAAGGCTGCGTCTGTCTTGTGGTCGGCGAGGTTCTCAACTACGTCGGGAACGCTCACTTCGAGGATAACGTTCATACCGCCCTTAAGGTCAAGACCGAGTCCGATCTGTGTCTCAAGGCACTTCTGGTATGAGTAGAGCCCGAGGAACTTCACAGAGTCCTTGTAGTCCTGCTGTGCTATCGGGTCCTTTATCTTCGCAGCCTGACTGTCATAGTATTTTGTGGCAGCCGAGAACGAGAGATAAAAGATACTTGCAAGCGTCAGAAGGACGGCTGTTACAATTACAATACCTTTGTTCTGCATTTTTTGTTTTTATTTTTTGTTATTATTGTTTTCTTCGTTAATATTGTTTTCTATTAAGCATAGATAGCGTGCAAAGTTACTGATTTTCTTTCGTTTTGCGAAATTTATAGCTTTATTTATTTAATTTAAGGTGCAATATTAGCAAATCTCACCACCTCAACTCCAATCAAACCACACCACCTCACCATCTCAACCTCTCACCCCCTTTTCAGCCAACAGATGATGGGGTAATGGTCGGATGCCTTGATGGAGTTGTCCACATGGCAGCGATAGGGTGTCCAATGGTCGGAGCACATGATGTTGTCGATGCGCACGTAGAAGGCGTTGTAGTGGTAGCTTATGCCGGGTCCGTTGCCCGAGGCTACGTAGCAGTCGTTGAGCACCGATGCCAGTCGGTGGCGCACATAGGATATGGGCGAGTCGTTGAAGTCGCCCACGAGTATGATGCTTCTGCCCTCATGCTGCTCCACATATCGTGCCACAGCATCGGCTTGCGGGGCGCGTATGGCTGAAGCCTCGCCCAGCTTGTGCCACAGTCGGCGCGACTCGCGTTCGGCTTCGCGGTTGCGTATGTCGCCCTTTATCATGGCGTGAAACTTGGAGCGGTCGTCGAGCGATAGTCCGGTAGTCTCAAAATGGTTCACTACAACTATCGTGGTGTCGCCCTTGGCTGTTACTACATGGAAGGCAGCCGAGTTGTTGCCTTTTGATGTGTATTCGATGTTCTCCTTGTCGGCTATAGGGAAGCGGCTGTATATACATATCTCGTCGCCACCGTCCTGTGCGTTGGCGGTGGAGTGGTGGGGATACATAGCCGAGAGGGTAGAGTCGACTATCTCGTGCTTGCGTCCTGACGTTCCGTATTCCTGCATGCACAGTATGTCGGGGTTCTGACGCTTTATGTATTGTAGTATTTCGGACGGCTCGGAGGTGTCGGTCCATGTGCTGAAGTTGAACACGTTGTACGACATCACCTTTATGCTGCCCTGTGGGGTGGCAGGGTTGCGGTTGAACGGTGTGTAGACGCGTATGGGCTGGAATCCCAACACCAGTCCTGCCACAGGAATCGCTGCCCATTTCACTCTGAACATCAGCCAGAAGGCGAGAAACGCCAGGTTGGCAATGAGGAAAACGGGAAAGAGCAGTCCTAAGTTGGCTATAAGGGGGTGGTTGGTGGGGTTGACGCGGTCGCTGTAGCCTATGAGCAGCATCACCACGATGGTGGCGATGTTGGCTCCTGCTATTATCCTGAGTGTGAAGTCTTTCATTGTTTTCGTGGCTGTCATGTCTGTTTTATTTGCGACTCTTGTCAAACAGCCATTGCTTCTCTTCGTTGGTCAGGCTGTCGTAGCCCGAACGGCGTATCTTGTCGAGGATAGCATCGGTGCGCTCCTGCTCCCTCCGCTTGCGCTCGTTGTATTCGGCATCGGTCTCAGGGCGCTGTGTGGTGCGTCCGTTAGGCTGGCTGTAGCCCCAGCGTGAGGTGTCTGGACCCTTGGCGCTGCGGTGGGTGCGTCGCTCCCATCCCGAGCGGAGCGAGTCGAAGAACTGCTGTCCACCACGACGGTTGTAGTTGATGTCGGGGTGGCGGCGCCAGTAGCGTATGAGGAAGAATCCTACAACCATACCGCCAAGGTGTGCAAGGTGAGCCACGCCGTCGCCGGTGGTAGAGAATGCCATGAACAGCTCTATGCCAGCATAGATGATGACAAACCATTTTGCCTTGATGGGCACTGGCAGGGGGAAGATGAACAGGCGCTCCTCGGGATAGAGCATGCCGAAGGCGAGCAGTATGCCGTATATGGCACCCGAAGCGCCCACTGTGGTCCATGCGTTGAGGAACATGGCGTTGGCTTTCACTACGAGCATGGTCTGCGAGAGTGAGAATCCGGGTATTTGTTCGGCGGCAAGCAGATAGAACTGCACCATCTGTGCCAGCTCCTGAAACAGTCCGGCACCTATGCCGCAGGCGATGTAGTAGAACAGGAACTTGCGTGCTCCCCACGTGCGCTCAACGATGCAGCCGAACATCCACAGTGCAAACATATTGAAGAATATGTGGCTCCATCCGCCATGTGCGAACATATAGGTGATGAGCTGGTAGGCATGGAAGTCGGGCGCCATGATGAAGTGCAGGCCGAGGATACTGTTGAGGTCGGCACCTATCATCTGCAAGGCGTAGGTGGCGAGAAACACCACGACGTTTATGATGAGCAGGTTGCGTGTTACTGTTGGAATGTTGTTCATACTTTAATGTGTTCAAATTGTTCATTAACAAGTGGCAAAATTACTAAAAATCCCCGTAAACAGGCATAAAAAGGGGTATTGGCGTTGTTTTTTTCAATAAATTATGCACTTTTTTCCGATTTTAGTTTGAATTGTGAAAGGAATAGTCTAAATTTGCTTTTGGAAAGGTAGCAAATGTATGATTTCCGCCCTATTTCCGATTGTTTTCACTTGAATTTTACAAACAATTTAATACATAAAGAATTATGAATAAGACAGAATTAATTGAGAAGATAGCAGTAGGTGCTGAACTGAGCAAGGCTGATGCCAAGAAGGCTCTTGAGGCTACAATCGAGGCTATTAAGAACGCTCTCATTGAGGGTGACAAGATCCAGCTCATCGGCTTCGGTACATTCAGCGTTTCGGAGCGTCCGGCACGCGAGGGCATCAACCCTGCTACTAAGGAGAAGATTACTATCGCAGCAAAGAAGGTTGCCAAGTTCAAGGCTGGCGCTGAGCTTGCTGACGCTATCAAGTAATACAGCAAAAAGGTTTAAGAGAATTATTCTTACGACGTAAAACGAGTCCTTTTGCCATGGCAAAAGGACTCGTTTTATTTAGTTGAGAGTTGAGAGTTATTCCGCGCACAGGTACTCCACGAGTTTCTCCACAGCGCGTGCACGGTGCGAAATGCCATTCTTGATGTCCATACCGAGTTGTGCGAACGACTCTGTGTAGCCTTCGGGCACGAAGATAGGGTCGTAGCCGAAGCCTTCGGTGCCTTGTTTCTTGGTAGAAATCGTTCCGCGTACAATGCCTTCGAAGAGTGTGTAGTCGGCTATGTCGTTCTTGCGGGCAAGGCAGATGACGGTGCGGAACTGCGCACGGCGGTCGTCGCTGCCGTCGAGGCGGCTGAGCAGCTTCTGCATGTTAGCCTCCGAGTCGTGGTCGGTGCCTTCGGCATAGCGTGCCGAGTGTACGCCCGGTTCGCCACCGAGAGCCGGCACTTCGAGTCCGGTGTCATCGGCAAAGCAGTCGTAGCCGTAGTTCTCCACGATGTAGCGTGCCTTCTGTATGGCGTTGCCCTCAAGCGTGTTGGCTGTTTCTGGTATGTCGACGTGGCAGTTGATGTCGCTGAGCGACAACACTTCAAAACGAGAGCCGAGTATGGAGCGTATCTCGTCAAGCTTGTGGTGGTTGTTGGTGGCAAAAACGATAGAACTAAAAGCCCCAAAAGCCCCACCCCCTTGCCCCTCCCCCGTAGGGAGGGGAGTAGTATGTATTGACTGGTTGTGCATATTTGTTGAGTTGTATTTATTTAGAAGTATTGATATTATATTAAGAAGTACGGTTTTCTTATTCAGACCAACCTTTAACCTTATTCGTTTGAGGAGCCTGGCATATCACTCCCCTCCCTACGGGGGAGGGGTTCGGGGGTGGGGCTTTTTGGGCTTTGTGCGCTTTCATGCATTTCCTTCTTCACCTTCACCTTTATCTGGTCGAATCCCTCGCCGTATACGCCGATTACGCTACTCTGGCTGACGAATGCGCGAGGGTCGATTGTCTTAATGAGTCGGAAGATTAGCACCGACTCGCGCTTCTTGGCAAGCAGACATATCACCTTCATCTCCTTGCCAGTATACCAGCCGTGGCCGTCGAGAATGGTGAGCGTGTGGTCGGTCTTGCGTGTGATGGCTTCGGCTATCTTCTTGTATTCCTTCGAGAATATCATGAACTGCACCGACTGGCGCTGCACGTTCATCACATAATCGAGCATGGTACACTCTATCACCATAGTACACAAACCGAACACCACCATCTGGCAACGCTGAGGGAACAGACCGAACGAGTCGATGGCAAGACAGCTGCCTATGATTACGAGGTCTACCATGATGAGTCCCTTGCCGAGCGAAACGTTGTAATACTTGTTGACAACGGCTGCTATGATGTCGGTTCCACCCGTACTGCCGTTGTTGAGGAACACTACAGCCAGCGCTGTTCCGGTGAGCATACATCCTATAATGAGAGACATGAAGTCGTTGCCCTCGCCCATAAGCTTGTAGAAGGTGCCGTCGGGCTGCTCCACAATCTTCTGTGCAAGGTCGAGCAATACGGTAAGTGCAATGGTGGCATAGATGGTCTTGGCAAGGAATTTCAGTCCAAGCTCTTTCAGCGCGGCTACGATAAGTATGGCATTGATGATGAAGAAAGTCCACTGTACGGGGAACTTTGTGGCATAGAATATAATGGCTCCGATACCTGCAATACCTCCGGTCACGATTTCATAGGGTAGAAGGAAAACGGTGAATCCGAAGGTGTAGAGCATCAGACCGAGAGTGATATTGAAATAGTCCTTCGTTTCTTGCCAGATAATTTTGCGGTCGATTGTCATAGGATTTTATAGTTAAAGCGTAATTATCATTTGATTCTAAACGAAAGTAGTTAAGGAGTTAAGAAGTTCTTAACTCCTTTAACTACTGATACTGAATTCACTGAACTTACGAAAGTTCAGTAAGTTATACGGAATGTCGCCGCGTATTACTTAACAACGACATTCACAATCTTCTTAGGCACAACAATCACTTTGACCACTGTCTTGCCGTCGAGATACTTCTGGCTCTGCTCGTCGGCGAGCACTGCCTGCTGTATTGCATCGTTGGTGGCGTCGGTGGGGAACTTCTTCTGGAAGCGTGCCTTGCCGTTGAACGAGATGGTGAGCTGCACCTCGCTCTCAACGAGATACTTAGGCTCGAACTTAGGCCACTGGGCGTCGCATACGGTTGTTTCGTTGCCCAGTACGTGCCAAAGCTCCTCGGCGATGTGCGGAGCGAACGGTGCGATGAGCACAACGAGCTGCTCGAGCACCTGCTTGTTGCGGCACTTCTGCTGTGCAAGCTCGCTCACGGCAATCATGAATGCCGAGATTGAGGTGTTGTATGAGAAGTTTTCGATGTCTTCGGTCACCTTCTTGATGAGCTTGTGCAGAGTCTTCATGCTGTCGGCTGATGCCTCGGCGTCGGCTGAAGGCAGGAAGTTGTCGGTGCGGTTCTCGTAGTAGAGGTTCCAGAACTTCTTGAGGAAGCGGAAGCATCCGTCGATACCGTTGGTGTCCCAAGGCTTGCTGGCTTCTACCGGACCGAGGAACATCTCGTACAGACGCAATGTATCGGCACCGTATTTCTCGACAATCATGTCGGGGTTGACAACGTTGAACATCGACTTCGACATCTTCTCAACTGCCCATCCGCAGATGTACTTGCCGTCTTCGAGGATGAACTCAGCGTCGGCATACTCCGGACGCCATGCCTTGAAGGCGTCGATGTCGAGCACGTCGGCTGAAACGATGTTTACGTCGACGTGGATAGGTGTCACGTCATAGTCCTTCTTCAGTCCGGCACTCACGAAGACGGGAGCCTTAGAGTGGTCGTCGGAATTGATACGATATACGAAGTTGCTTCGTCCCTGAATCATGCCCTGGTTGACAAGCTTCTGGAACGGCTCTTCCTTGCAGCTCACGCCGAGGTCGAAGAGGAACTTGTTCCAGAAACGTGAGTAGATGAGGTGGCCCGTAGCGTGCTCGCATCCGCCTACATAGAGGTCGACATTCTGCCAGTACTCGTCGGCTTCCTTGCTTACGAGACAGCTGTCGTCGTGCGGATCCATATAGCGCAGATAGTAGGCTGACGATCCGGCAAAGCCCGGCATGGTGTTCAATTCGAGCGGGAACACGGTCTTGTTGTCTACCAGAGCCTTGTCTACCACCTTCTTCTTCTCCTCGTCCCATGCCCACATCTTGGCACGTCCCAATGGCGGTTCGCCAGTTTCGGTAGGCTTATATGTCTCGATTTCGGGCAGTTCGAGCGGCAGACACTCCTCGGGAACCATCTGTGGCATTCCGTCCTTGTAGTATACGGGGAACGGCTCGCCCCAATAACGCTGGCGTGAGAAGATGGCGTCGCGCAGACGATAGTTGACCTTTACGCGGCCCAATCCCTTCTCTGTGACGAATTTCTTGGTGGCAGCGATAGCCTCTTTAACGGTCAGTCCGTTCAGTGAGAAGCCGTCGAGGGTCTGCTTGCCTGCAACGGGCGAGTTCAGAACGGTGCCTTCCTTGGCATCGAAGCTCTCCTCGCTTACGTCGGCACCCTCGATGAGGGGGATGATGGGCAGGTTGAAGTGCTTGGCGAAGGCGTAGTCGCGTGAGTCGTGAGCCGGAACAGCCATGATGGCACCTGTACCATATCCTGCAAGCACGTATTCTGAAATCCAGATTGGAATGTTCTCGCCGGTGAACGGATTTACGGCGTATGAACCAGAGAACACACCCGTAACAGAGTGGTTTGCCATACGGTCGAGCTCGGTACGCTTCTTAACGTAGGCAAGATATTCGTCAACAGCAGCCTTCTGCTCGGCAGTGGTGAGCTTCTCAACGAGCTCGCTCTCGGGAGCCAATACCATGAATGTCACACCGAAGATGGTGTCGGCACGTGTGGTGAAGATGGTGAAGTCGAAGTCCTGACCTGCCACCTTAAACTGCATCTCGGTACCTTCCGAACGGCCAATCCAGTTCTTCTGGGTCTCCTTGATAGAGTCGCTCCACTGTATTGTGTCCAGTCCGTCGAGCAGACGCTGTGAATAAGCGCTGGTGCGCAGACACCACTGCTGCATCTTCTTCTGTACAACGGGATAGCCGCCACGCTCGCTCACACCGTTCACTACCTCGTCGTTGGCAAGCACAGTGCCGAGTCCCGGACACCAGTTTACCATTGTCTCGCCCAGATAGGCGATGCGGTAGTTCATCAATGTCTTCTGCTTCTCAACGTCGCTCATGGCTCGCCACTCCTCGGCTGTAAACTCGAGGTGCTCGCTCTCGGCTACGTTCAGTCCCTCAGTACCCTTCTCCTCGAAGCGTGCAACGAGCTTCTCGATGGGCTGAGCCTTCTGGCATGAGTTGCAGAAGAACGACTGGAACATCTTCTGGAATGCCCACTGTGTCCAGTGGTAATATTTGGGGTCGCATGTGCGAACCTCGCGGTCCCAATCGAAAGAGAAACCGATGTTGTCCAACTGCTGGCGGTAGCGGGCTATGTTGGCAACGGTGGTCACCTCAGGGTGCTGACCGGTCTGAATGGCATATTGCTCGGCAGGCAGTCCGTAGGCATCGTAGCCCATAGGATTGAGCACGTTGTAGCCCTCAAGGCGCTTGAAGCGTGCGTATATGTCCGATGCGATGTATCCGAGCGGGTGGCCTACATGCAGACCGGCTCCCGACGGATAGGGGAACATGTTGAGTACGTAGAACTTCTGTTTGTTCGGGTCTTCAGTGGTGTGGTAGGTCTTGTCTGCCACCCACTGGGCTTGCCATTTCTTCTCGATTTCTCTGAAATTGTATTCCATTATATCTGTTTTTGCTATTTATTTTCAGTTTTATGCAAAGTTACGACTTTTAGCTTATAATAAATATAATTATGTGGAAAAAATGTGTTGTATTAAAAAACAAAAAAGCCTTGCTCCGATTAAGAAGCAAGGCTTTTTCTGTTGTCCCAGGCGGATTCGAACCACCACAAACAGAACCAAAAACTGTTGTGCTACCATTACACCATAGGACAATGTGGCTGCAAAGGTAATAAAAAATAGCTTTGCAGCCAAATTTTTCGGATTATTTCACTGTGATGAGATAATAATTCTTCTTGCCGCGCTGCACGAGAAGATACTTGCCGTCGATGAGGTCTTCGGCTGTAACTACACGGTCGAAGGCTGCGAGCTTCTCCTTGTTGAGCGATACGCCACCACCCTGAACGAGCTTGCGCATCTCGCCCTTTGAGTTGAACACCTTGACATCGTCGCGTGTGAAGAGGTCGACTGCGGGCTGTCCGAGCTGGTCGGCTGGCAGTGTGAAGTGGGGCACACCCTCGAAGATAGAGAGCAGCGTAGCCTCGTCAAACTTCTGCAGTGTCTCCTTGGTTCCCTTGCCGAAGAGGATGCTTGAAGCCTCCTGAGCCATTTCGAGGTCCTCGCGTGAGTGTACCATTGTGGTAACCTCCTCAGCCAGGCGCTTCTGCAGTGTGCGGCGGCCCGGATCCTCGTTGTGCTCGGCTATGAGAGCGTCGATTGTCTCCTTGTCAAGGTCGGTGAATATCTTGATGTACTTCTCAGCCTCTGCGTCGCTCACGTTGAGCCAGAACTGATAGAAGGCATAAGGAGTGGTGCGGTTGCGGTCGAGCCATACGTTGCCGCTCTCGGTCTTGCCGAACTTCTTACCGTCGCTCTTGGTGATGAGCGGGCAGGTGAGGCAGTAGGCTTCCGACTCGTTGCCCAGTGTACGGCGGATAAGCTCAGTACCGGTGGTCATGTTGCCCCACTGGTCGTTGCCGCCGAGCTGCAAGCGTACGCCATACTTCTGATACTGATAGAGGAAGTCGTAGCCCTGAAGCAGCTGATATGTGAATTCGGTGAATGAGAGTCCGTCGCGAGCCTCGCCGTTGAGACGCTTCTGTACGGAATCCTTCGCCATCATATAGTTTACGGTGATGTGCTTGCCCACCTCGCGTGCGAAGTCGAGGAAGGTGAAGTCCTTCATCCAGTCGTAGTTGTTGACGAGCTCGGCCTTGTTAGGCTCGTTGCCGTCGAAGTCGAGGAACTTAGCCACCTGTTTCTTAATGGCCTCCTGATTGTGGTAGAGTGTCTTCGAGTCGAGCAGGTTGCGTTCCTGGCTCTTGCCCGAAGGGTCGCCAATCATACCTGTTGCACCGCCTACGAGGAGGTAGGGCTTATGGCCACAACGCTGGAGGTGGCGCAGCATCATGATGCCGCAGAGGTGTCCGATGTGAAGTGAGTCGGCAGTAGGGTCGGTGCCAAGATACGCAGACACCATGTGGGTGTTGAGATATTCCTCAGTACCCGGCATAATCTGCGCGAGCATGCCGCGCCAGCGCAGTTCTTCAACGAAATTTTTTGCCATTTTATTGTTGTTAATATTTTACTAAGCCTTTCTGAGCCTTTCTGGGCCTTTCTGGGCCTTATTAGGCCTTTCTGAGCATTTGCTGGTGATTTAATCCAAAATTCAAAACTCAAAACTCAAAATTCCACTTACGGCACTGGGTCGTAGCCCGAGCCTCCCCATGGGTTGCATCTTAGGATGCGCCATATTGAGAGTGCCATGCCCTTGAAGAATCCGTGCTTGAGCAGTGCCTGACGTGCGTATTCGGAGCATGTGGGCTGGAATCGGCATGAAGCCGGGGTGTATGGTGTGATAAACTTCTGGTAGAATCGGATGGGTTGTATCACTATCCATGCGAGTGCGTGTGAGAGTCGGTTCATTACGGGATGTTTTTATTGTCGGTTGCCGACAGCTTCTCAGCCAATCGTGTCAGCAGGTTGGCCATGCGGCTCATCACCTCGGCTGTAGGCAGAAGACGGTTGGCTGTCCATATGAAGCAGAGCGACATTGTCTTGTCGCCGCTCTCGGTGAGGCGGTCGACGAGAATGTGCTTGTTGAGGCGATACGCCTCGCGCACCTGACGCTTCACGTAGTTGCGCTTTACGGCGCGCTTGAAGTAGCGTTTGGGTACGCTCACCATCATCTGAGCCATCGGCTGATGTCCGTCGGCTGGCTGAGAGTCGGTCTGACGATTGTCTGCCATGTACACCATACGCAGTGGTGCTGCTGTCATAGCCTTTGAGCCGCCTCCGCGAAAGAGGCGGTCAATCTGCTTCTTGCTGTTAATGCGCTCCGACTGTGGGAGGCTGTATTTTGATGTTGTCATGTTTGATGTTGTCATGTCAACAACCCAACTACTTGTTGTTCTCCAGATAGTGCTGCAGAGCTCCGGTCATCGAAGGGTGTTCCTTGGTAGGTGCTTCGAGGTCGAGTCGGTAGCCGGCGTCGGTCACAGCCTTGGCTGTAGCAGGTCCGAAGGTGGCTATGCGAATGTCGCCCTGAGTGAATTCGGGGAAATTCTTGGTGAATGCCTTGATGCCTGAAGGGCTGAAGAATACGAGCATGTCGCAGTCGAACGCCTTAGCTTCCTCTTCAGTGAAGTCGTTGCTGACGGTGCGATACATAACGCACTCCTTGTGGTGGAGCTTCTTTGCGTCGAGCAAGCGCTCTATGTCGTCATTGTGGACAGAGCTCAGCGGCACGAGATATTTCTCGTTCTTGTGCTTCACCATCATCGGAATGAGGTCGTCAATCTTGCCGGTGTTGCCAAAGAACACCTTGCGCTTGCGATACTGCACATATTTCTGGATGTAGAGCGCAATTGTCTCTGTGACGCAGAAATATTTCATGTCCTCGGGTATGTTTATGCGCAGCTCCTTGGCCAGCTTGAAATAATTGTCGATAGCATGTCGTGATGTGAACACCACGGCAGTGAAGTCGAGCAGACTTATCTTCTGCTGACGAAATTCCTTAGAGCTAAGTCCCTCGACCTTAATGAAAGGTCGGAACACCAGTTCCACGCCAAATTCCTTCGCGATGTCGAAATAAGGAGATTTCTCACTTGTCGGCTCTGGCTGTGAAATCAAAATCTTCTTTATCATTTGTGTCTTAAAAATTAACCTTCAAATAGTTGCACGTCATGGTCAATGCGCCCCAGAGGACGCCCAACGGAATGAGTTCAAGGGTGCAAAAGTACAAAAAATTTTGCAGAAAACCG
>OIYR01001396.1_pt1 | contig 12135 bp, 14 predicted proteins | sample 1588221 | NCBI WGS metagenome assembly OIYR01 (sample SAMN03283292) | human gut metagenome | biome: human-associated habitat; material: feces | host: Homo sapiens | place: Peru | collected 2012 | reverse complement strand
TATCAGATCAAGTTCTATGATGAGGCTACAAATCCGTCAGTATATATCCCATCTGGCAAGATGGATACATCAGAGGAAGCTGGACGTAAATTCTTGGCAGATATATATGCTATGGCATGTATGCTTACCAAGAGAGGACTGCCGGCAACAGATGTTGTTACAGAGCCAACACTTGCAGCCCAGATTATGAATAATGAGTGGATTGTTAAGTTGATGGATAACAGAAAGCTTGACATGGTGCAGCTCAATCCGATTGAACTTCCAGATGGAGTTACATATATTGGTAAGATTAATGTCCTTGGTAAGATGCTTAACTTCTACTGTTATGAAGAGGAGTATGTGGATGAGTTGGGAGGTGCTAAGCAGTTTATCCCAGAGGGATATGCGATTGTTACAGCACCTAATTGTGGACACACTATGTATGGGGCTGTGACTCAGATTGAAGAGGCAGACCATGAGTACCATACATATGCAAGCAAGAGAGTACCGCACATAACTACAGATGCAAAGAATAGCATCAAGGAGCTTGATATGAATGCCAAGCCACTCACGGCTCCAAGGTATAAAAATTGTGCTGTATCAGCTAAGTTTATCTAAGAACTGTGGAGGTGCTATATGAAAGTTAGGATTGTTATAGATGGCAATTATGGCCATTATGAAAATGGCGTTGTTTACCCCAAAAATAAAAACAGTGAGCCATTTGAGCTGGATGATATGAAAGCGAAGGATCTGATAGCAAGAGAGATAGCAGTAGCTGTTGATGTGGCAGAGAAAGATGATTTGGAAAGAGATATGAAAGCGACTTATTTAGAGGACAGTAATATGTCATATCTTGAAGAGTATAGCTTTAAGGAGCTTCAGAAGCTGGCGAAGGATAGAGGTCTTTCAGGAGCTGGCTCTAAGGCAGAACTTATAGCCAGAATCTTAGAATCAGATGCAGGTGATAAACAGTCGGTCGGTACATCTGCAGATGATGAAAGTCCTGTATTAATAGCGCAGGACCCGGTGTGATGGGCTTAAAGGATATAATGCAGGAGGATATCGACAATATATATTTCAGTGAAGATGAATTCGGAGAAAATCATATTGTTGATGGCACAGAAATCACATGCGTGATTGATAAGGACACATTGAAAAAAGCTTCAGGAGGGGAAGAATTTGCAGTGAGTGATTCAGGCATTATTCTTCTTGCAAAGACAAAAGATATGCCTCCTAAAAAGCCATACGGCAGCAGTATTGTAATAGATGGTGTTGACTACATAGTTGAAGCATGGGAGGATGAAGCAGGAGTGTGTGAAGTGACATTATCAATCAACGTAATGAGTTAGGAGGTATCAGATGTCTATAGTTGATACAATATCGAAAATAGCGGACTGGCTTAATAGCGGTCCGTGTTTGAAAATAAAATTTAAAACACCTGCTCCTGAAGGGAAGGCAATGGATGAAAGTTACGAGTATAGTCTTGTACATCCGACAGCCTTCCCTTTATACGTGCCAGCGAGAGACCGACTTCCACCGGCAGTTAAAACAGAAATGCCATCAATAGCAGTAATGATTGAAGATGGTGAGGACAGGCTTGTGAAAGATAGGTATATCAATATTGTGTTAGCGTTTAGCTGCTGGAATCCTGGCAATCACGAGAAAGATATATTTTACAGCGGTTCAGATGAGAAGTTTGAGGCTTGGAAGAAAGAATACTTTCCGACAATCGAGGACAGACAGACTAAGGAAAGAAAGTTAGTAAAGTACCGAAAAACCGCAGAGGGCTGGATGGATTTGTGGAATTTTATAGACACGATAATAAGAGAGATTGAACAGATTGATCTTATTAACGGAATTGAGATTGTCAAAAATGTTCCAGTCAAATTTGAGCCGTTTAAAGAACAGGATTCAGTGCCAGATTACTACCCGTTCTGGTTTGGCACAGTACGTTTTACGGTACATGAAAACATTATAAGAAATAATGACATTTACAGAGAATTATTATAGGAGGAATAAATACATGGCGAATGAATATCTCTATGGCGCATATGGTCATGTTGGAGATTCGGTGGCGCAGAGTGCAACACAGGCTGGGACAACGCCTGTGTATGTTGGAACTGCTCCGGTTAATTTAATAAGAGACTACGCTAAAAAGCAGATTGTTAATTATCCGGTTAAAATCTCTAACTATATCAATGCACAGAAGAGTGTCGGCATAGCTGACGATTGGAGTGCATTTACATTATGTGAGGCTATATCAGCACATTTTGATAATGCGATTGGCAATATTGGGCCAATATACTTAATCAACGTGCTTGATCCCGATGTACACCGTAAGGATGCTAAGACAAGTGTTAATTTAACTTTTTCAAACGGAAGAGCTGTGATATCAAGTTCGACAATTATCTTAGACACGTTGGCATTAGATGAAAAGGTGGAAGGTGTTGATTACAATGTTGATTATAATTTCACTACTAGCACGGTGTTAATAACGAGTGCGGATGCATCACGCAAACTTACTGGAACAGTAGTTGCAAGTTTTGACGAGGTGGATATATCAAAGGTTACAGCAGAGGATATTATAGGTGGAGCAACGTCTGGAGGGGTATATACAGGACTTGGTGCATTACAGTTGTTATATCAGGAGCAGTATCAGGTATGCAATTTAATAGCCGCTCCAACATGGTCGGAAAAACCTGAAGTGTACAATGCAATGCTTTCAGCAGCACAGAAAATTAATGGACATTGGGATGCCTTTGTTGTTGCGGATATACCATTGACAGCAGCGACAATTGAGGAAGCAAAGTCATGGAAAAAATCTAATGGATATACGAATGAGCGTTCAAAAGTTTTCTGGCCAAAAGCTAAAAGTAATACTGGAAAAGTGTTTAATCTGTCAACGCTTGCGATTGTTGAGTTTATGAGAGCTGATTACTCACATAACTCCGTTCCAATGGAAACTTGTGGTAATAAGAAAGTTGCTGTGGTATCTCAGTATTTTGGAAAAGAAAGCAATAACAGAGGATTTGATCAGAAGACATCCGAGGATCTTACAAGCAATGGAATATCAACAGTGGTATTTTGGGGTGGTAACTGGGTGCTCTGGGGAGACCATACAGCAGCTTATGCATATGGTGCAGATGTAGACCCAAGATGTATTTTTGATGTGTCTATGAGGATGCTATTTCACATAACAAACAGTTTTCAGCGTGAGTGGGGAGTTGTAATTGATGAGCCATTCACACGTCAGCTAAAAGATAGAATTCTTAACAAAGAGCAGGAAAAACTGGATGGTTATGTGGCTATGGGAGCATTAATGGGACACCCAGAAGTGTTATTCCTTGAATCTGAGAACAGTACTACAGATATGATGAATGGTGATTTTAGATGGGATATTCCAGTTACTCCAACCCCACCACTTAAGAGTGCAAGCGTATATGTTGCATATTCGGATTCGGGCTTCTCATCATACTTTGAGGAATAGGAGGTGTAATCAATGCAGAATATAGATTTAACAGGAGCAATTAATGGAACTACAGCATATGTAGATGGTCAGCTCGTGGGACGCGATGTGACAGTGTCGCTCCCAGAGTTGGCATGGCTTACAGCCGAACTGCAGGCGACAGGAACAACAGAAATTCCAATATTAGGGCTGCTTGAGGCAATGGAGACGACAATAAAGAAGATTGGAATTGACAATGGACTTGTAAAGGCATGTACCCCAGTGAGTAAAGATTATGAGTTTAGATGGGCTCAGACGATAACAACACCACAGGGTAGTTCAAAGATAGTAGGTAGCAAGGCATCAATACGTGGAATTCCCAAGACTGTTCCGGGCATGGATGTTGAGCCTGGCTCAACGGTTGAAGCTGAAATACCAATAGCTACAACAAGATATGTTCTCTATCTTGATGGCAAAGAGGCTATTTGCATAGACAAACTTGCAGGGGTTATCCGTTTTGATGGCACTGATTATGCAAACAGCGTGAACGCTGTATTGTAGATTTATTATGGATTTTAGAAAGAGGTGCGTTTTAAGCACCTTTTTCTATGTATGGAAGGAGATTATAGATGAAACATACAATTGATTTAAGACATCCAATCTTAATTGATAACAAAGAGATTAAGAGACTTGAATATGATGTTGACCTCATAGATACAGACATGTTTGTAGAGGCGTTTACACTTTCAACACAGGTTAATACTGGAGGAGGAGCGAAGGTGTCGGTGGCAGAAACAGATGCCTCGTTACATCTGTACCTTGGATTTATGGCTATTAAAGCTTGTAACCCAAGCATGGATATAATGGACCTTAAACGTATTAAGGGTATGGATATTATAACGATTATGGGTATTGGAAGAAATTTTACATGCATGACTGCGGAGGAGTCAGACCCAAGCGACTCCGATCAGCAGTCAGAGCCTACTGCAGGATATATAATGCCAGTGTAACTGAGATGCGTAAGATGCCGATGGTCAGGTTACTTGAAGAACTGGGCGAGGCAACAATAGACCTCAAGGTTGAGGCAAAACAACGTGAAGCACAGTTCCAGAGGATGCGTATGAGCAGGCATCACAGATAGGAGTGATGTGATGGTAGGTGGCAAGGTGCTTGAAGCTGTCATCAAGATTGCTGGAACGATAGACCCATCAGTTCAGAAGGCAGCAACAAGCGCATCAAAAGCTATAAATGATATGAATAAAACAGTGACAGCCGAAGCCAAACAGACAGAGGCTGCCACAAAGTCATCTAGTAAGATAGGTAAGATATTAGGCAAGGTTAAGGTTGGATTTGTTGCTGTAGCTGCCGCTGCAACAACAGCAGCTACAGCAATCGGCGTGTACGCAGTCAAATCAGTTAACCAGGCAGCAGCCTTTGAAACGCAGATGGCTAATGTAGGAACATTGCTGGATGGCAGCACCCAACAAGTTAATGACCGCCTGGGCGAACTGGGTGATGACGTATTAAAGGTATCGAACAAAACAGGGGTTGCAAGCTCCGAATTGACCGATGGATTATATCAGATTATATCTGCTGTTGGTGATTCGGAGGGAGCAATCAAACAGATGGAAGTTGCAGCCAAAGCCGCAGCGGCTGGCGGAGCAACCACTACAGATGCCATTAATCTGCTCACGGCGGTCACAAAAGGATATGGAGATACCTCAGAAGAGGCGTTCCAGAAAGCATCTGACTTGTCGTTTGTGACAGTTAAACTGGGGCAGACGTCATTTGCTGAGCTGGCATCAAGCATGGGTAAGGTAGTGCCACTTGCATCCGCGTTAAATGTATCGCAGGAAGAGCTGTACGGAACATTTGCGACATTAACAGGTGTTACAGGTTCGACTGCCGAGGTTGCAACGCAGATGAAAGCAGTCATGTCTGGACTTATGAGTCCTAGCGAGAACATGACTAAGGCATTACAAAAGTTAGGCTACTCCAATGCTACAGCGGCACTTGAATCGTTAGGTTTTCAGGGCACGTTGAAAGCTCTTGGAGGAACTGTCGGTGATGATACACAGAGTCTTGCGAAGCTGTTTAGTTCTGTTGAGGCTCAAACAGCTATACTGTCTCTTGCAGGGTCACAGTCAGATAATCTGACTGAAAAGACAAAAGCCATGTATGAAGCGACAGGGGCTACAGACAGGGCATTCGGCACGGCTACAGATACACTGGAGTATACAATTAAGACGATTAAGAATCTGGGAGCCAACTTCACTACTGCTGTAGGCAGAAAGATTTTACCAGTTGTAAAAGATGTGGCTCAGAAGGCACTGCCGGCTATAACGGAAGGGCTCGACAATCTTGAGCCAGTACTTAATACAGTTATACAGGCATGTTCGCCTGTGTTTAATGTTGTGGGAAAGGCGGCAAGTGCGTTATCACCATTACTACAAGGAGCGTTGATGGGAATTATATCAATAGCTCAATATATAAGTCCTATATTTTCAAAAGTTAGCGATGGTTGGAGTAAGGTAACTCCGATTATAGCTGATTTTGCACAAGGATTAATCCCACAGGTTGGACAGGCACTGAAAGCATTATCCCCTATTGCAAATGCTGTGTTTTCTGGCGTGATGCCATGGATTAGTATGATAGCGCAACTGGCAGGTTCGTTGTTGCCAGCTTTGCACAATGTGCTGAAGCTGATACAGCCTATAATTCAGTTTTATGGCGGATACATAGGCGGTGTAATCTCAGGACTGTTCACTATCATTAACGGACAAATCCAGAACATTATAAACGTGATATGTGGCGTGTGTGATGTGCTTAATAACATCTTTGTCGGCGATTGGGCTGCAGCTTGGGAGTCGGCTAAACAGGTCGTTAAAAATGTTGCATCTGCACTTGTGGGAATCTTCATGACACCTGTTAATGGCATTATAACGCTGATTAATTCAGCAATTTCAGGTATTAATAACATTGGATTCACTATTCCAGACTGGGTTCCGGGCATTGGAGGCAAAGCATTTAATGTTAATATACCTACGATTCCGATGGTACAGCTTCCAGCGTTTGCCGCAGGAGGATTTACTACTGGACCATCAATTGCAGGTGAGGCAGGAACAGAGGCTGTTATATCGTTCAACAAAGCATATAGAGGCGATAACCTTAACACATGGGCTAAAGCTGGTCAGATGCTTGGAGTTGATGACACGCTGGTTAATGCATTGGCTGGCAGAGGCAGCAAGTTGAATAACAACAATTTCACATTTGCTCCAAACATTACTATTAATGGTGATGCTAATAAGAGTGACGTGCTTGAGGCTATCAGGGAAGCCAAGGAAGAGTTTTTAGATTTGCTGGAAGAATTTTGGGATGAAAGGGGACCTGAATATGAGTAAGTATTACAAGTACAGGACACGAAGTGGTGATACATTCGATATGCTTGCTATTGCGTTTTATAACGAAGAAAAGCTTGCAACACGTATAATTGAATGTAATCCTCGCTATAGTGGAACTGTAGTGTTTGAGGCAGGAATCCTTCTTTTTGTCCCAGTTCTTGAGGAAGAAAACACTAAACCTGAAACTGTAGCACCATGGAGGCGGTAGGATGAGATTATTATATAATAATTCTGATATAACCAGTGCTTTTAAAATTATTAAATGTGTGCATGACATGTACACAGAGAAGAAAGCAGACACATTATGTGTTAAATTATATGACCCGTCAGGTGCATGGATTAACTGGAAGCCTGAGGCAGGTGATGAGATAAGGTGTCAGTTTAATAACGCTGATACTGGCATAATGTATGTTAACAGTATTGTGCCAGAAGGTACATGTATAACATTTTTTGCAAGTTCAATCAGGAAAGCAGACATGCTCCCAAGACAGAAGTCATGGGAGCGTGTTTACTTTAAACAAATAGTAGATGAGATTGGCGAAAGAAATGGGATGGCTGTTACATATTATGGCGTTGAGGATAAGCTTTATGGATGGATAAGTCAGGATGATGTGAATGATTATCAATTTTTGTATAAACTGTGCGTTGATGAAGGGTGCTCGTTTGTTGTTTACAATAAAGATTTGCATGTGTTTAACCTAGATTATATGTATAGCCAGAAAGTACTTGTTAAGATAACAGCACCTTCTAACAGCGAATTCAGATGGATACAGACAGATGACAATGTAACAGGAGTGTTTAAAGATCCGACGAAATGTCTTGACACAATAAGTGCTGGCAGTGTTGTCAATTTATCAGATAGTCTGGGGCGATATAGCGGAAAAGCATATATAAAACATATTCGTTTTGACTATGTAAATAAGAGCACTAAGGTGTGGTTTAAGGAGGTAACATGAGTGTTATTCAGAAGGGAACAGTGCTTGCACAGAATGAAGACAAGGTCAGGGTGCAGGCTGTAAATTTAAAAAACACCGTATCACCAATGATAACTGTAGCTGCACATTTAAAAGGGCAGATACTGGATAAGGGAACAAAGGTTGCTTATGTCATATTCGATGACGGCACGGGGTTGGTGATAGATAAGATGGAGGATTGAGATGCAGATAGCTTCGTTTGGTAATATCAGTTGGGTAATTGATGCCACCCAGATAATCAATCTTCAGGACTTAAGCACGTCATATGAACTGGAAAGTGATGCCAATGAGGGAGATAGATTAAAGCCTCAAACAGTGTCGCTGAAAACTAACTACATAAGGACGTCAGGATGTCCAGACTTAACAAGCGTAATCCGCATGTGGAAAGATGCGGTAGGAACTATTGCACCATTGGATATCTCTGGTTGGAACAATCCAATAGTAACATCAAATCTAAAACTTAAAAAGGTTGATGTGTCAGACATTAAGATGGATGTCAACGGAAGCCCTGTAATGTGCAGTATAAGTGCCAGCTTTGAAGAAGCCGAAACTGGCAGTACATCAGAAGTAGTTACAGAAAGCGAGGATTTGGCGCAGCAGTCTTATGTATCAGCCCTTGAAGTAGAACCAAGTGAATCGGAGAAAGAAGAATGGAAGCCTCAGGGATGGGATGATATTGACCCTCAATATGAGGGATTGTATGAAGCTTGGTAGGAGGTGTGATATGAAAGCAAGTGGAAATGGTAATCCTATGCAGTGCGTGTCAAACCTTATAAGGCTTGTAAGGGGTGAAGTTCCTTACCAGCGTTGTAAAGGCCTTGACCCGAGGCTGATTGATAAGCCATATAGCACGGTCAGGTCGGCATTGAAGAAGGATGTCATATGGACTATACAGACGTATGAGCCAAGGGCGGATATTAAATCAATAGATATAGATGCCCTCATGGAAGAACAGGGTGCATATGAGCTTAATATCTATGCTGCGGAAGGGAGTTAATGATGGCAGATATTAAATTGATAGAAACAGATGCAGCAGTGCTGTATAACAAAGTCATATTAGAGCTTGAGCAGGGATGTGGTGAGCCACTATACCCAGGTGATGAGAGGCGTATATTTGCAGAGTCGCTTGTTGCATTTGTCGTTCAGATGTGCAATATGATTAATGATGCGTGCAAACAGAAGATGCTTGACTATGCAAGAGATGAGGTGCTGGATGCATTAGGAGCTAGAACTAATACATTAAGAATCCAGCCCAAATATGCTGAGACAACCATACGCTTTGGACTTAATAGCATAATTAGAAACAACATTGTAATCCCTAAGGGCACAAGAGTTACACCAGACAATAATGTCTACTTTGCAACGACAGAAGCAGCAGTCATACATGCTGGAGAAACATTTGTTGATGTGCCAGCGAAGGCGATGGAAAGTGGAGAGAAATACAATGGATATTTAGCTGGTTCGATATGCCAGCTTGTCGATTTGATCCCATATATTGATACAGTCAGTAATATATCTGCAACAGATGGCGGTGACGATGGAGAGCCATATAATGATGAAGGTAACGCTAAGTATAGAGAGCGTATAAGGCTATCGGTCAGTAAGATTACAACTGCAGGACCAGAGGAGTCATATAGATTTTATGCGCTATCAGCAGATGCCTCAATAGCGGATGTGTCAATAACATCACCTAATCCTGGGGAAGTTAAGATAGTACCGATATGTCAGGGAGGAACGATACCGACATTTGAAATCTTAGAAGCAGTTAATAACATATGCAGTGCGGATGATATAAGACCAATGACAGACAAAGTTATAGTCGAAGCTCCAGAACAGATTGCGTATGACATTAATATTAAATGCTATATTACCAGTGGGAAAGAAGCGGAGTGCATTAATACGATAGAAGGTGCTGGTGGTGCAATTGAGCAGTACAAAACATGGCAGGATACAGTTATGGGAAGAGACATTAATCCTGATAAGCTACGAGCCTATGTGTTAGCTCCAGCAAGCGGAGTAGCAGCAACAAGGATAGATGTTGTTAGTCCGCAATACACGGAACTGTCTGAGATACAGGTGGCTAAATGCAATGACATTAAAATCGAATACGAGGCAGGTGAGGAGTAGTGGATATTAATAACCCACATATGCTTGACATTATTCCGAATTTTATGATGGACGATGAAGCTGTTAAGGTTTTATCAGAATTTATGGACCAGTGTATAAAGAATATAGCTTGTCATATAAATGTAATGAGTGTATGGACTGCAATTGATGAAATGACATCTGAACAGCTTAATACGCTTGCTGGAGAGCTATATATTCCATGGTATGACCCAAAAGCAGATATAGCTGCAAGAAGAGCTATTATAAAAGAATCTGACAAGATACATGCTACCTTGGGAACAAAGGCAGCAGTCGAGAGAGTTGCTAACATATATTTTGGTGAATCAAGCGTAGTGGAATGGTTTGAATATGGTGGTAATCCACATTGTTTTAAGATTGAGACTGTTAACCAGCAGATTAAAGCTGAGAAAGCTCAATCTTTTTTAAGTATACTGGAACAGGTCAAGCGTAAATCAGCACACCTTGATGCGATAAGTGTTGTCGCAGACAGCGAGATTAAAACTGTTATTGGCGTGGTTATGACAGAGTATGAGGTATGCGAAAGCACAGTATTGATATAGGAGGTAATATGGCTACATTTAAAGACTATCTAACCACTGAAGGGAAGGCTTTGGTGACGAGAATGTTAGCTGGCGAATGTACAATACATTTCAAAAAAATTGTATTTGGCGATGGATATATGCCAGCTGGAACTGAGGCGAGAAATATAACGGACATGGTAAGCCCTAAATGTGAAAGCGAAGCGGCAGCAGGATGTAAGGGCAGTGTTGTGACAGTGACTGGAACATTTACTAATAAAGAATTTACGGAAGCGATGTATTTAAGGGAAAAGGGAATATATGCATCTGACGGAAATGGTGAAGATATATTAATGCTATACGCTAATAATGGTGATATGGCAGAGTATATACAGCCAGGCGTTAGTGCCTTGATTGAAAAGGTTGTTAAAACAGTATTACAGTTTGCACAGGATGATATTGTCAGTATAGCAGTGTCGAGCGGAATATATGTCACTGTGGAGGATTATCACACAGACCAGAAGGTGCTGATTGAAAACATAAATAATAAAATAAAAAGTTTTACAGAAATAATAAAAGAGCTTAAAGAATATGAATGTAAAATTGCACCAAGATATGTAACAGACATAGAAGTTGAGTCGGAGAATCAAGCTGTTGTAATTAAATGGAAAGATCCAGGGGAAACATTTATTGATGGTGTAAGAATTGCCTTGTGGGATGGCACGAAGCTTGTGTACAATGATGACCATTACCCACAGACACCTGAAGATGGTACATTGGTTGTGGATAATACAGTGAAAAATCAATATAGCGCTAACGGGATAATCGTTGATAATCTTGTTAACAGAAGGAATTATTTTTTCCGGTTCTTTCCATATTGCGTATGCGGTGGAATTAATGATTATTCAGACGAAAATAAAGTTGTCGGAACTCCCGGACTTATTCCGACAGATCCGGTTACAGACATATCTGCAACGCAGAATGATGCATCAATTGTATTAAAGTGGACTGACCCGGAGGTTAAATCTGACAGGCAGGTTACATGGGCTAAGACAGTGCTTGTATATAAAACAGGTTCATTTCCTACAGATACAACAGATGGAACTGTTGTAGAGTCCACAGTCAACAATCAGTATCAGGTTACAGGATTGCCAATTAAAGGGATTAAATCAGGAGTAATGTATTATTTTTCTTTTTTCCCTGTATCGACAGATGGCGTTGTTAATATGGATGAAAGCCAGAGGGTTTCATTCATGGCACAGACAGAAATAGGCACCGTTACTAACATATCAGCGAAACAGAGCGGCTCAAACATAATATTAACATGGACTGACCCAGAGGACTCAACAAATACAGGTGTTAAGTGGGGGAAGACTGTTGTTGTATATAAGACAGGCTCATATCCAACATCAATAACAGATGGTAATGTTGTTACAGAGACAACCCGTAATCAGTATAAGAGCAACGGATTAACTGTTTCTGGCATATCATCAGGTAAAACATATTACTTTTCATTATTTCCGATTGCAACAAATGGAACAGTTAATACATCAACGTCTCAAAGAGCATCTGTTACACCTCAATTTGCAATAGTGAATGTATCAACTACAGATAGAGAATTGTATGGAAAAAAGGTAACTGCAACAATTGGAAGTAATGTTGTGGCTGGGACATTCAGTAATAATGGACAG
>OIYR01001392.1_pt1 | contig 12157 bp, 15 predicted proteins | sample 1588221 | NCBI WGS metagenome assembly OIYR01 (sample SAMN03283292) | human gut metagenome | biome: human-associated habitat; material: feces | host: Homo sapiens | place: Peru | collected 2012 | reverse complement strand
TGTTTAATTAATTGGTATTTATTAGGTTATAAATTGTATAAATTATTAAAAATTTGATTATAGATTTAACGATTTGCGAAAGAATTGAAGAAATACGCTTTTAATAAAATTCATTTACTAATTAAACAAAATTTTTAAAATTAATTCTATTAAATATGATAAAATAAAATATACTTGATATAATATTTTTTTATTGTATCATACAAACATTAAAATTTATTAGAAATTTTATGATTAAAAATTTATGGAGAAATTATGACATTTACCGATTTAATAATGAATTTAAATAAATTTTGGAGCAATAACGGTTGCATAATTCAGCAAGGCTATGATTTGGAAGTTGGAGCTGGAACTTTTAATCCCGCTACGGCTTTAAGAGCTTTGGGACCAGAGCCTTTCAATGTCGCTTATGTAGAACCTTCAAGGAGACCTACTGACGGCAGATACGGAGAAAATCCGAATAGACTTCAACATTATTATCAATATCAGGTTATAATGAAACCTTCGCCCGATAATATTCAAGATTTATATATTGAAAGTTTGGGAGCTTTGGGAATAAATTTTAAAGACCATGATATTCGTTTTGTTCATGACGATTGGGAATCTCCAACACTTGGCGCTTGGGGATTGGGTTGGGAAGTTTGGCTTGACGGAATGGAAATAACTCAATTCACATATTTTCAAGCGGTTGGCGGAATAAACTTAAAACCTATAACGGGCGAGATTACCTACGGACTTGAAAGAATATGCATGTATTTGCAAAATGTAGATAATGTTTACGATTTAGAATGGGGACATGGAATAAAATACGGCGATGTTCATTTGCAGGGCGAAAAAGAATTCTCCAAATATAATTTTGAAGTTGCAGATATCGACATGTATTTTAGACATTTTAAAGAATACGAAGAAGAATGCGATAAATGTCTTGCAAACGGATGCGTTCTTCCCGCTTACGATATGGTTATGAAAAGCTCGCATGTTTTTAATATGCTTGATGCAAGAAACGCAATTAGCGTAACGGAAAGAGCGGGCTATATAGCAAGAGTTAGAGAGCTTATGAAAAAAGTTTCTTCGGCTTATATTTCTTCAAGAGAGGCTATGAATTATCCTCTTATAAAAAATAAATAAATTTTAAGGAGTATAAATTATGGAATTAAATTATAAAGAATTAGCTACAAAAATAATTGAATTGGTAGGAAAGGAAAATATATCTTCCGTATCTCATTGCGCGACAAGATTAAGATTAATTGTCAAAGATAAAAATAAAGTTAATGTTTCTGAAATTGAAAAATTAGAAAAAGTTAATGGAATATTTTTTGATGCTGGACAATATCAAATAATACTTGGCGAAAAAATAACGAAATATATTTTTAATGAAATTTCAAATATGGGATATACGATTATATAATTAGTTTTTTACTATTTATCTTTTCATTTTTGAAAATACATTTAAATATATTTTCGATATTTGCCATTCATATTTTAATTTTAATTTATTTTTTAATTTGAATGCAAAATCCGCGGTTTTATTTTTAGGACAAATCTTAAAACCGTCTCCGTTAAAATATCGCGCTGTAATCCAACCTTGTTTTCTTTTCGTATAAATCGCGTAAAAACTATCGATATTTTTTATTTTTAATTTTTCTTCTTCAATATTTACGGGACTTACAATTATGCTAAATTTTGAATTTTCTGGCGGTATAGAATAATTTTTATTCGCTTCAATTTCGTCTTTTTGAACATTATTATTATTTATAAAATTATTAAAATCGTTTGGATGCATTAAAATCATATTGCCGTTATTTTGTAATGCAAATATATATAAATATCCGTTTTTATTAGGATTAAATTTAAGGTTTATAAAATCTCCTTCGGTAACATTGCCGTTATAATATATTGAATTAGTTCTATTGCCTAAAGATATTTTTTCTATAGTAAAATTAATGTTGATATCGTTTTTTTTAGGCTCAACCGAATCAAATACTAACTTTGCAAAATATGCTTCCAAATAATCGGATATATTTTGAATAGTTGTCATAGCTTGATTTGAAGAGACTAATTTATATTCTTTTAAAATATCGTTTCTTTCAATATCGATAACATTAAAATTATATTTAAGCTCAAATCTTTCTTCTTCATTTTCATTATTATTATTATTATTATTATTATTATATCTTTTTTCGTTTCTTAAATTATTGCTTAAATTCGTATTGTTATTATTAGTAAAAAAAAGATTATTTAAAATAGTATCTTCTACTATTTTATAATTTTCAAATATTTGATTAAAAGCGTCTTTCAAATTATTGCTAAATCCAAAATTAGTTCCCGCTTGATTGCTATCTCCAATTTTATTTGTCGCCGTATTATTTGTTATTAATATTCTTTCGCTTTTAATGATTATTGCAATTCTAACATTTAAATTAGACGCGACAGTTAAACCGTTTTTTAAATTTAATTGATTCGTCCCAAATAAATATTTTTTTTCTCTATCAACGGATATTGTCATTTTTTGTTTTAAGTAATGATATCTGTTTATAGTTCTAACGATTTCTTTTCTTAAAGGTTTATTTTCCTTAAAATGATTATCCAAATCTATAGTGGCGACTTTTAATTTTTTTTCTTTAAATTTTTCTTGAGGATATAAAGATAAATATAATATAAATAATAAAATTATATATTTTAAAATATTAGAAATTTTAAATTTCAAAATATCTCCTAATATTCAAGTTTTGGTTTTATAGAATTATTCTCTAAATTAATATTATCGAGAATATCCATTATTCTTGATAAATCGTCAGCGCTATAATATTCTATAACGATTTTACCTTCTTTGCCATTTTTATCTATAACATTAACTTTAGTCGAAAATATTTTTTCTAAATCGTTTTCAAGTTTTTTTATATTTGGGTCTTTTTTACGCGTTTCTTTTTCGTTAGAGATTGATTCTTTTTTTTCTTTCATTTCTTTTACTATTCTTTCGCATTCTCTAACCGAATAATTTTTTTCAATTATAAGTTTTGCAAAACTCTCTCTATCACTTTCGTTTTGTAAAGATAAAATAGCTCTTGCATGTCCTTCGGTAATTTTTCCTTCTAAAATTAGATTCTGTATATTTTCGCTTAAATCTAATATTCTCATAGAATTTGAAACCGCGCTTCTGCTTTTTCCTACTCTTTTTGCAAGCTCTTCTTGTTTGATATTTAAATCGTATATTAATTTTTTAAAACTTCTTGCAATTTCTATTGGGTTTAAATCCGCTCTCTGAATATTTTCAACTAATGTAAGCTCAAGCATTTTTGAATCGGCAATATTTTTAAGCACTAAAGCTGGAACTTTGTTTCTTTCTAAAAATTTAAATGCTCTAAATCTTCTCTCTCCCGAAATTATCTGATATTTTCCGTCTTTCTCTCTTAATGTTATCGGATTTATAAGTCCGTTTTCTTTTATAGATTCCGCTAATCCTTTTATTTCCGATTCGTCAAAAATTTTTCTCGGTTGGTCGGGATTCATATCTATAAGTTTAATATCTATTTCAAGAACGCCGTTTTTTTCCGCTTCTTCAACCGCTTTCTTTATATCTCTGTCTCCCGAATTTATAAGGGCTTTCATACCCTTTCCTAATCCTCCTTTTTTGCTCATATAATAATTCTCCGAAATTAATTTTTATATTTTAATTTTCTCTTTTTTAGATTTTTCTATAAACTCTCTTGCAAACTCTTTATAACTTCTCGCTCCTATGCATTCTTTATCGTAATCTCCGATAGCCTTACTATATGAAGGCGCTTCGCTTAAACGGACATTTCTTGGAATCATGGTTTTATAAGTTTTCTCTTTAAAAAAATTAACGACTTCTCTTACAACCTCCGAACTTAATTTTGTTCTTCCGTCATACATAGTTAAAAGAATTCCCTCTATAAATAAATTTGGATTTAAATTTTCTTTTACAAGCGATATTGTATTATTAAGTTCTACTACTCCATCCAAAGCGTAAAATTCGCATTGTATCGGAATAAGAACGGAATCTGCAGCGGTTAATGCGTTTAATGTAAGTATTCCTAAAGTAGGCGGACAATCTATTAATATATATTCGTAATTATTTTTAATCGATTCTATAGCTTTTTTTAATTTAAACTCTCTTCCTATTTCGCTTACAAGTTCTATTTGAGCGCCAACTAAATCGGAATCTGAAGGAATAATATATAAATTTTCTTTATAAGTTTTTATTATAACTTCGTTTACTTTAGCGTTTCCTATAAGCAAATCGTATATTCCTTTATTGGTTTTATCTCTTGAAATTCCTATTCCCAAACAAGTATTTGCCTGCGGGTCAATGTCTATTAAAAGAGTTTTATATCCCATATCCGCTATAGCCGCGCTTAAATTAACCGCCGTAGTGGTTTTTCCGACTCCGCCCTTTTGATTTACTATAGCTATAATTTTAGACATAAATTATCCTTAATAATATATAAAAATAAAGTATAAAATAAATATTAACCTTGAAATTATTTTATTATATCAAAAGTTCGCATTTTATCAAGTTTTATTTTACATTATTTATATATCTGCAATATCTATATTGACAGAAAATTAAAAAATGTTATTATATTCTAACACTTTTAATAATATTTATTTAAGGATAAATTTGATTATGGATAAAATTATAATATTAATTTCAATAGGAATTATCTCCGTAATTTCGGTTATAAATTATATAAAAAGAATGAAATCGGGAAGCTGTTGCTCGGGCGAAGGAATTTTAAATGCCGAAAAAGTGAAAGTTAAAGACAAAAATAAAAGCCATTATCAATATAAAAAAGTTTTAAATATTGGCGGAATGACTTGTTCTCATTGCGCAAGAAATATAGAAAACAATCTTAATAAAATAAAAAATGTTTATGCAAAAGTCGATTTTGATAAAGAGGAAGCGATTATTTTAACGAAAGAAAAATTAGACAATAAAATATTTGAAGACGCTATTAAAGATTCGGGATATAGATATTATATAAAAAATTAAATAATGACAAACAATTTTTGGGAACTTTTTTAAAACTTGTTCGTCTAAATTTAAAATAGAAAATAAGGATATTAAAATGAAAAATAAAATTATATTTATATTATTATTTATTTCGGCTGTAATATATTCAAAAACCGTAGTTCCGATTTCTTTAACCGCTTTGCCTAAAAACGCTCAAGAATTTATCGAGTGGGTTTATCCTCAAATTCTAGCGGAAGAAATAAAAATGGATAAAGGCATATATACGGTAAAACTTGTAAACAATGCTAAAATATCTTTTACTGCGGATGGAAATTGGATAAAAATAGACGGCTATTATAATTATGTCCCAGAAAAAGTATTGCCTGAAGCCGTGATAAATTCAATAAATTCTTTTTTGGCTAATTCAAAAATAGTCGATATAGAGAAAAAATCGGGCGCTTATAAAATAAGATTTTCAGATAGAAAAGTTATAAGAATAACCGAAAGCGGAAATATTATTTATCAAGGATTTTAAATTAAAATATTAAATTAAAATTCCTGTTTTCCATTCCAACAATTCTGAAATATTGAAAAAACGCCGAAAATGTATTATAATATAGATATGGAAAGCGAAAAAAACTATTTTAAACAATTATCTAAAAAACCGATACCAAAGTTTAATTTTCATCACGCTGATAATCAAAAACAAAATATTTTAAAAAATAAAAAGAGAAAAAAGCAAAGTTGGGTAATTGATAAAAAATATAAGACTAACTATTTAAATACTACAAAAAATATAATATTAATCGCAATTATTACTTTGCCTCTTTTATTATTTATGTATGCTTCTTATAAATTTACTACATTAGGCGCTATAATAATATTTTCTCCATTTGTATGTTTTTTAATTAGTTTTTTATTACTTGCAAGTTTTTTAAAAGATATTTTAAAATAATTAAAATTCTTCGATTTTTTTTGTTATAAAATTTATTATATTTTCTTTTGATATTTTAATTGGCTCGTTTTCTTTTTCAAAATAAATAAAATTTCCATCTCCCGTTCCCGCAACTCCAAAATCCGCATGCCTCGCCTCGCCAGGTCCGTTTACAATGCAGCCCATAATCGCTATTGTAATATTTTTTTTAATATTTTGAACATGCTTTTCAATATAGCTTGCAACTTCTTCAACTTCAACTTGACATCTTCCGCAAGTAGGACATGAGATTATTTCTATTGAAGGCTCTTTTCTTAAACCTAAAAATTTTAAAAGCATTTTTCCCGCCATAACTTCTTCAACAGGGTCGCCCGTTATAGAATATCTTATCGTATCGCCGATTCCGTTCATTATGAGATAGGATAGCGCGCTTGTGCTTTTTATTAATGAGCTTCTTAAAGTTCCCGCTTCAGTCACTCCCAAATGAATCGGATAATCGTATTTTTTTCTAAATAAAATATTCGCGTCTATAGTAGTTTTTATATCCGAAGATTTTAAAGAAACTTTTATATTTGTAAAATTTAAATCTTCCATTAATTTTATATGTTCTCCCGCGCTTTCAACCATATTTTCTGGGCTTACTTCTTTATAAATCGCTCTGTCTAAACTTCCACCATTAACTCCGACTCTTATTGTCAAATCTCTTGCTTTCGCTTCTTTAATAACTTCTTTAACTTTTTCTTTATCTTTAATATTTCCAGGATTTAATCTTAAAGCGTCAATTCCATTTTTTATACTTTCTAAAGCGAGTCTATAATCAAAATGAATATCGGCTATCAATGGAATTTTAGTTTGCGATTTTATTTCTTTTATAGATTTTGCAGCGTCCATATCCAAAACGGCAAGCCTGACAATATCGACTCCCGCATCTTCAAGAGCTTTTAATTGTATAACTGTTGATTTTATATCTCTTGTATCTGTATTCGTCATAGATTGAACGCTTATAGGATTTCCGCCGCCTATTAAAATATTTCCTACTTGAACGATTTTAGTTTTATTCATAATAATTATTTTCCTTAAATCATTATTTATAATATTACTCTTTTTTAGGTTTAGGACAAACTTTATTCATATCACATTTTTTGCATTCACAATATTCAAATTTAGGTCTGCAATAATTTCTTCCTATCTCCCAACATACAAAATCTATTAATCCTGGGAATTCTGGATTTAGCTCTCTCGCCTTGTATATTACCATATCAGGGCTTGCCTCTTTTTCAACAAAACCAAGTCTATATAAAACTCGTCTAACATGCACATCTGGCGATATATCTATACTATAATAATCTTTCATAGGTATTTTGAATTGCCTAGCTAAAATATTGGCAGCCATAGTCGCTATTTTTATACCGCATCCATAAAATTCTAAAAACCTATAAACGACTGTAGCGCTACTTGGATTATCGTTCCATATTTTATCCGCTTTCCCTTCGTATTTATCAACAATATGACAAATTCCATTATAAAAAATTTCCGAAAATTTATCGTTAAATCTATGAAATTTCTTTTTATCAAATAATTCTTCATTATTATTAAATAAATCTTTATAATATTTACAACCTTGCTTTTCAAGTTCATATATATCAAAAGTGTTAAGTGTTTTGTAAATTTTATAAGGTATAGCCCAAGCGCGTTCGGCTTTTATTTGCCTATCCATTAAACAAGCTAAAACAAATGCATGAGGATAATTTTTTAAATCATTTAAAAATGTATTCTGCTCTTCATCGTCAACAAGATGCACAATAGCTTTATCTTCTTTAAATAGCTTTTTTGATTTTTCTATTAATAATAATTTTATTTTATCCATTTTTTATTCTTCTAAATAAATTTGATTATTATTATATAATAAAATTTATTTTTTTGTAGTAACAGCATGGACTCATAATCATAACCCGAATACTCTATTTAGCCAAATCTAAAGAAAAGAAATCTGCTCATATCATTTTTCAGTCTCTTGCCAAAATTGAAAATACTTCTCCTGCTCCAACAATAACGAAACAAACTGTTATAAGCAATATAGCACCTAAAATAAGAGCTAACTCAATATAAATTTTGAATTTCTTTTAATAAAATAATTAAGATTAAAGCGCGCTATTTTACGGTAAACGAACATATTATAAAAAAATTTTCACGCTATAACATATCTATATAAAAACCAATAATGAGAAAATGAACCCATTAAAACAAATATATGAAAAATATCATGAGTAAATTGTTTTGTCTTATCATTAAACTTTTTTCCCAAAGCATATAAAAAAGCTCCTATTGTGTAGAATATTCCGCCCCAAATTAGCCAATTTAATTTTAATATTTCAAATTCTTGAAGCAAAGGTTTAAACGCAAACGCTATTATCCAACCCATTGAAATATACAAAATTATCGTGAGAATTGGACTTTTATAAATTAAAATCGTATTTGATATAACGCCGATTATTGCACATGTCCATATAACCGATAAAATCAAAAGTCCAATATTTCTTGGAAGTGAAAAAACGCATAATGGCGTATAAGTCGCCGCTATAAAAACATATATGCTTATATGGTCGAATTTACGAAAAATATTTTTAGCTTTTCCGTTTGGTAGAAAATGATATAAAGAACTGAAAGTATATAAAAGTATTATTCCGACTCCGTAAATTATCACGGGAAGAATAGCATTTTTATTACTATGAACTTTTATAATCATAAGGACGAAGCCTGCAATCGAAAGTAAAGCTCCCACTCCATGCGAAATTCCCGAATAGAGTTCGCCTATTTTATTTTTTGCTACTTTTGACTTTTTAGATTTTTTTATATTATCTTCTACATTATTATTATATAAAATACTATTTTCCATTTTAATTATTCTCCAAAAATTTAATTATATTTTTTATTTTATTAACTTTAATTATAACAAATAATAAAATATTTAAATAAAATTGGAATAAAAAGAAATAACTATATTTACTTATTTTACATAGATTATTATAACTATACAAGCAATTTTATACTACATATAATACATATTTAAATAATCTCGCCAATCATATAGAGATTATCCCAATCAATATCGGCTTCGGTTGGCAGAGGATAGGAATTCCAATCGGCATTTAAAATCGGATACCATTCTTCATTTTTAAAATATCCGTTATTGTCAAACCATAAATTAAGTTTATCTTTATAAGCGGAAGAATAATTTTTTGCTATATATAAAATATTATTTTTTAATATCAATCCTATCGCTATATAAATATTTTTATTCTTAAAATTATTGTCGAAATATTTATTTTGATTTAACAAATTAAATAAACTTTTGCTTGAATTGATTTCATAAAGATTAAAATTCGGCAAAACTGTCATTATATAACTTTTCAAACTCGTAATCGTATAATAAAAAGCTCTGTCGTTTTTTATTTTAAATAGTTTATATTTTATCGCTTTAGAATAATAACCGTAGGCAAATACATTCATATCGGCTTTATTATTAAATCTATAAATATTTTCGTATTCGTCTATAACGGTTTTATTTTTAATATTTTCAATCCAATTTTTAGAATTATCGTCTTTCAAATCGGATTTCGGAATCGACAAGCATGATAATAAAAAAAATAATATTGGAATTAATAAAAATAACTTCATAAATTATAATACCGCTTAATTCTTTAATAAGTATAATATAGTATAAAAAATATTTATTCAATAAAAGATTATTTATTAAATCCAATTCTCAACTTTCAAACCTTTTATACGCTTAAATTCTTTCAAATTATTTGTAATAAGAGTAAAATTTTTCGCAAGCGAGCAAGAAGCGATAAGCATATCCATATAACCTATGATTTGTCCTTTATTTTCAAGTTCCGCTCTTACTTTTCCATAAGCTAAAGCGCATTCTATATCAAATTCTATAATATTAAACGGAGATAAAAAATTATTCAAACTTAATAAATTTTGCTCTTGTTTAGAACTTTTATAAACTCCGTAATAAAGCTCGGAAACTGTAATGCTCGATATTGCAATTTCGCCAAAATTATAACTTTCTAATTTTTTTCTAACATTTAACGGTTTATTTTTAATAATGTAAATACAAATATTAGTGTCAAGCATTAATTTTTTCAAAATAAATCCTCTCGTTTTTGATTATTTTGATTAATTTCTCTGCTATCTAAAACTTTCGCAAAATCTTCGGAGAATTTGTCCAAATTATCAAACCAATTTTCCCACATATTTTTATCTTGCGACATAAGCAAAACTCCGTTTGCAACTTTGCGAATAATAACCTCTTTGCTTTCAAAACGAAATTCTTTTGGCAGACGAACGGCTTGAGAATGTCCGTTATTAAAAATTTTAGCTTTTTGAAACATATTAATTCCTTAATTAAATATATATTTATTAATATATATTTTTAGATTTATAAGTCAATATTAAATTATAAATAAAAAATATTTATTCAATAAAGAGTTGATTAATTAGAATTCAATTTTTTCATTTTTGTAAATATAATCGATTCCTCTGCCTTTGTAATTCCTGCATAAAAATATATGATAGTTGTCCAACAGTCTGATTTTTCCGTTTAATGTTTTTCGCTTTGATTGAAAATTTGTAATATATTCAAACTCTTCAAAATATTGAGAAATTAAATCAGTATTATCCGAAGTCGAAATATAATAAAAATCATTGCCTATAAAATCTTTATCATTATACCAAAAATCAAAAGAAGTTGGATGATAAGTGTCCCAATTCAAACAAACTGCTTCCTTTTCGGGTTTGACATAAAAATTAATCATCGAAGGAATTTGATAATTAAGCGAAAAAATTCTAATATCTTTATTCATACTATTTTTATAATAATCTTTAATATCATACCTTATAGCGTTATAATTAAAATATCTGTCAGTCGGGTCGCCTTTTATCGGAATTATTGGAATGAAATATTGAAGAATTATTATAGATATTGCTGTTATACAAAAAATTATATTTCCAAAAAATAAATTTCTTATATATCTTTTATGCCAATTTTGAGAGATAAAAAACGAAACTAAAAATAATCCGCCCGCATACATAAACAAAGCCCAATTTGCCTCAAGTTTATTTTTAAAAGATTTTTGCAATATGTATAAAAATGGAATTAACGATATAAATGCAAAATAAAAATCTTTTTCGGAAGTTTCTTTTTTAATATATTTAACTGCAGTTTTAATTATCAAATAGACGAATAATATAAAAAATAAAGGACTAAATAAACCGATTTGAGCGCCCCAAAAATCTAAAGCGCTGTTTATACTTCTTGCTTTACCAAGTCTTTTTATTATATAAATAACGGGAGCAAAATCAGTGTCAATAATATAAACTATAAAAGGCAAACATAAAATAATTATAATTAAAAATGATAAATAGAATTCTATTGATAAAAATATTTCTTTTCGTTTTGAAGAAAACAATATAAAAACTAAAATTGAAAATATTATAAATACGGAATTTATTTTAGATAATATTGAAAATCCAATTAAAGCTCCCGACAAATAAAAATATTTCTTATCGTAAAAAATACTTTTATAATAAGCTATTATAGAAAATATAATAAAATAAAACATTGGAGTATCTATCGTAACTATCAAAGAAAGCCCCGAAAAGAACGGAATTATATTAAATAATATTATCGAAATTATAGCGGAGTTTTCGTCTCTTTCATTTCTTATAAACTTATACAAAAATAACGAAACCAAAATTGAAAATATTACGCTTCCTATTCTCGCTCCAAATCCGTTATAACCGAAAATCATTAAACTCAATTTCAAAAAATAGGCTATTCCACATCCATGGTCGAAAAAACCAAATGGCAAATGATTTGTCCATAAAACATAATAAGCCTCATCGTCTATCAAAGTAGTAAACGATATTAATATAATTTTTACTATATAAACAAAAATTATAAATATAAAAAAAATTAGAAATATTTTATTTTTTATTACTATTTTTAATTTATTGTAAATATTTAAATAATGCAATTCAAATAAAATATTAAATAACGATTTTTTATTTTTCATAAAATACCGCCTTTAATATTTAGTTGTTTACGCCAGAGAAAGCGTTTAAATGTCTGTAATAATTTTTTATTTTTGCAATGAAAAAATCGCCGAAAAAATTTATAATACGGAGTGTAGTGTAGTGTAGTGTAGTGTAGTGTAGTGTAGTGTAGTGTAGTGTAGTGT
>OIYR01001391.1_pt1 | contig 12160 bp, 10 predicted proteins | sample 1588221 | NCBI WGS metagenome assembly OIYR01 (sample SAMN03283292) | human gut metagenome | biome: human-associated habitat; material: feces | host: Homo sapiens | place: Peru | collected 2012 | reverse complement strand
GCAAGATTTCGGGTATGATCGACGAGAGTTTCGATACCGAGCAGATGAAACAGCCAGAACAGCCATACGAGTTCCGCAGTAAGCCAGCTTGGCAGCGTCTGCTCATCATGGTGGGAGGTGTGTTGGTCAACTTCGTGTTGGCGCTCTTCATCTATTCGATGATCCTCTTCCACTGGGGTGATAATTATGTTGCTACCAAGGACATGACCCAGGGTATGAAGTTCAATACCGAGGCTAAGGCACTTGGATTCCAGGATCATGATATCCTGGTAGGTACAGAGAAGGGCGAGTTCAAGACCTTCGATGGCGACATGTATCGCGATATTTCTACCGCCTATCGTGTGGATATCATCCGTAATGGCAAGCCGATGAGCCTGTATTTGCCGGGCGATCTCGACATGCTGAGCATGATTAAGGAGAGTCCTCGCTTCGTAGAGGTTTATATTCCGCTTCAGATTGACAGCGTGATGAAGGATTCGCCTGCCAGCAAACTGGGATTGGTGAAGGGGGACAAGGTCCTGACCGTAAACGGCAAGAAAGTGGAGTCTTTCAACGATTTCCAGTTGGAGATGGGCCGTGTGAACGATATGCTTACCGCCGCTACCTCTCATCAGGACAGCGTGAAGGCACTCACAGCCAATGTTGAGTATGTGAAGGCTTCTGGCGATACCCTGAAGAACAGCGTATTACTTCAGTCAGGCGATGAGGGTGTGAAGTTTGGCTTCTACAATCATCCTGTGATGCTCGATTACAAGGTAACCCATATCAGTTATGGCTTCTTCCAGAGCTTCCCAGCTGGTGTGAAGTATGGCTGGAATGTTCTTTCGGGCTATGTAGGCGATATGAAATATGTATTCACCAAGGAGGGCGCCAAGAGTCTGGGCGGTTTCGGAGCCCTGGGCAGTCTCTTCCCTTCTATGTGGGATTGGCATGCCTTCTGGATGATGACAGCATTCCTGAGCATTATCCTGGCATTCATGAATATCCTGCCTATTCCTGCATTGGATGGTGGTCATGTGTTCTTCCTTCTTTACGAGATGATTACAGGTCGTAAGCCTGGCGATAAGTTCATGGAGCGTGCAGAGTATGTGGGATTCGGAATCCTCCTGCTGCTGCTTGTTGTAGCGAATCTGAACGATGTATTGCGATTCTTCGGCTTGATGTAATGGCCGCTGGAGAATATAATAGATACAGACAAAAAAAAGAGATAAGCATCACGAAGTGCTTATCTCTTTTTTGTTTGTATATTAACTTACTGGTAATTTAAGAGTAGCGGATAATCTGTCCTGGAGACAGCTTCTTATCCTTGCGATAGCCATTGAGGCGGCAGATTTGCTCTACGCTAACGCCACGTTTGTCAGCAATGCTCATCAAAGTCTCGCCAGCCTTTACCTTGTGGTAAAGCTTCTCGCCAGATGCGCTTGTGGTATATCTGCCCACTTCGCCACCGTTTACCTGCTCTCGGGTATAGCCGCCGTTGCCAATCTTGCCACGGGCTGCATTTGCCTCAGCATACTCGCTTTCGTAAGTATCACGGTTGAAATTGTAGAAGTCACCGGTAACGTCCTGATTGCGGAAGTCGAAGAACAGGGCTGGGTTCAGGGCTACACCGCAGAGACGAGTCTCGAAGTGGAGGTGAGAACCTGTACTTCTACCGGTATTACCACCCAAGCCGATTACTTCCCCGGCTCTTACCTCCTGGTTCTCTGAAACGAGCTGCTCAGAGAGATGGCCATAGATGGTCTCCAAACCATTGTTGTGACGGATTACGATAAACTTACCATAACCACCATGGTCGTATCTTACTATGCGAACTTTGCCTGAGAAGGCTGCGTGGATTGAGTCGCCAATATAAACCTTGATGTCCATACCTTTATGTTGGCGGCCAAAGCTAGCACGGTAACCGAAGTTACTTGTGACAACACGACTAGAAGTTGGCATACAAAAGTGACGGAGGTCGATACGGTAGTGCTCAGGCAATGTGGTTGCCTTGTGGGCATACTTGTTGGAGAAATCCTCATACAGTTCTGCAGAAGGGTTTTCTCGATCTTCCATCAGTCGATAATGCGATACTGCGAGAGTATCCAATGATTTCATTCGATGGTCAACTGGAGCTTGTCTGGCTAATAAGTCCTGACCGCAAACGGGTACAGTTGTTAACGCCAACAACGCCACGACCGAAATTTTCTTTATTTGCTTTCTAAAACTCATACTACTTTTAAATTCTATTTTCTTTTTTAGGTCCCTTGTGTCAATATGTGCAGAACGTAATATAGCAAAAATTCTGCCAAAAACCACTAAGGCAAGTGCCTTAAGATGTGATTTTGTTATATAGACGTTGCAAATATAACAAGAATATTCCAAAAAACCAAGGTTGTTAACGCTATCTGCTTGATATTTAACGCTGTCTTTTTGTTTTTAACTTTTGTTAGTATCTTCTTTTTATATTCTTGACAAATAGGGCTTTCACGGGCTTTTTTTCATTTTTCTTCTTCTTCTTGGAAAGATTCAGTATCAAATGGTTGCCGGTTTTGCAGTCTTCTGAGCAGCGCTACGGCAGGTGAATGGCCCATGAAAATGTACTTTTTTACTTCGGGACTTGTAAAGCGCAGGCACTCGTTGTAGGCACGGAAGAAATCATCGAGATTGATGGTGAATTCCTTGCCCGATGCTTCGCGGATACCTATAATCATCTTGGCGGTAACGTGGAGCTTGATGTAGCGGATGCCCGTTACGCTTTCTATTTCCCTTAGGGATGTGAGATAGGATCTCATCTCCTCCATAGTGAGGTGGGGACGAGGCTCCCGGATGGCTGGTTTGCGTCTTTTATCCATTTCTTTACTTTTTTATTTTTGATAATGCTTGGCTTCCTGCTAGCTGATGGCTGCCCAATTGATATGGGTTTTCTTGAGCTCCCGGAGCCGGTTCCAGAGGAGAGAGTTCTGAGGATGCTCGCATTGCGGATCGGCATCGATGATGGCCTGGGCCTCGGTACGGGCTAGCTGCACCAGCTGGCCGTCTCGGGCTATATTCGCTATTTTCAGGTCGAAGGCCATTCCGCTCTGCTGGGTGCCCTCCAGGTCGCCCGGACCACGGAGCTTCAGGTCGGCTTCGGCTATGCGGAATCCATCGTTGGTATCACACATGATGTCTATTCGCTTGCGGGTTTCTTCTGAAAGCTTGTAGCCGGTTACCAGGATGCAGTAACTCTGGTCGCAGCCACGTCCCACTCGTCCTCTGAGCTGATGCAGCTGCGAGAGTCCGAAGCGTTGGGCATCCAGGATTACCATCACCGAGGCGTTCGGCACATTCACGCCTACCTCTATCACGGTGGTGGCAACGAGGATCTGGGTCTCTCCCTTCACAAACTGCTCCATCTCTGCCTCTTTTTCGGCAGATTTCATCCTGCCGTGAATCTTGCTCAGGCGGAACTCCGGAAAAGCCTGCTTCAGCGTCTCATAACCTTCTTCCAGATTCTTCAGGTCTATCTTTTCGTTCTCTTTGATCAGCGGGAAGACGATATAGACCTGTCTGCCCAGATTAATCTGCCGGCGGATGCTCTGATAGAGACTGGTGAGCTGATTATCAAACTTATGCAGTGTCTGAATCGGTTTTCTGCCAGGCGGCAACTCGTCTATTATGCTCACGTCCAGATCGCCATAGATGGTCATCGCCAGCGTGCGGGGGATAGGGGTGGCGGTCATCACCAGCACATGGGGCGGATTTTCGCTCTTCGCCCAGAGCTTGGCTCTCTGCGCCACTCCAAACCGGTGCTGCTCGTCGATTACCGCTACGCCAAGGCGATGGAAAGCCACTGGGTCTTCTATCACGGCATGCGTGCCTATCAGTATCTGGATATCGCCGGTGGCAAGTCCGTCGAGTATCTCCTTCCGTTTCTTGCCCTTGATGATGCCGGTGAGGAGTTCCACCCGGATGTCCATGCCCTGCAGGAAATTGCGGATGGTCTGCAGATGCTGCTCTGCGAGGATTTCGGTAGGTGCCATCAGACAGGCTTGATAGCCGTTGTCCAGAGCGATGAGCATAGTCATCAGGGCTACGAGCGTCTTGCCCGAGCCTACGTCGCCCTGAAGGAGCCGGTTCATCTGCCTGCCGCTGCACATATCGGCCCTGATCTCGTGCATCACCCGTTTCTGGGCACCCGTGAGTTCGAACGGAAGATGATGGGCGTAGAAACCGTTGAAGATGTCTCCGATGCGATTGAAGATGTAGCCGCGGTATTTTCGTCGCTGGTCGCTCGCGTACCTTAATATATTAAGCTGCACGTAGAACAGCTCCTCGAACTTCAGTCTTACCTGCGCCTTCTGCATTTCCTGGTGGGAATGGGGATAGTGGATCATCCGGAGAGCGGCATCGCGGGATACGAGATGCAGGCGGTTGACGATGAAGTCGGGGAGCGTTTCGGGCAGAGGAGGGAGAATGCTGACCAGGTTGCGGGTTATCCTTTCGATGCTTCGTGAGGTATAACCGCGCTTCTTCATGTTTTCTGTCAACCCGTAGAAGGGTTGCATTCCCATCTCGGAAATCTGCAGCTTGCTTGCATCATCTATGTCGGGATGGGCAAACCGGAATCTGCCGTTATAGGCGGACGGCTTACCGAAGACGATGTATTCGGTGCCTACCTTGTAGCTCTTGATGATGTACTGGGCGCTGCGGAACCATACCAGATCTACCACGCCGTAGCCATCGGAGAAATGCGCCACGAGCATCTTGTTGCGCTTGCCGATATCGACTTCCTCGTAGCTCAGGATCTTTCCCTTAAGCTGGACGAAGGGCATATCTGAGGTTAACTCGCTGATATGAAAGATCTTTGAGCGATCTACGTATTTGTAGGGGTAGTATTCCAGCAGGTCACCATACGAGCGGATGCCGAGCTCTTTGCTCAGAATCTCTTTCGTCTTGGTGCCTACGCTAGGTAGGAATAGAATGTCTTGATCTAGAATACTGCTCATGTTTGTGCTGGTTTTGATATGGGGGACAGGCGATGGAATCGCCTGGAACGGGGGGTAGGGCTCGCTGATGGCGGGGGCAGCTGGGCAGGGGGCTGCGGGGCTATTGATTCAGGAGGGCTTCGGCAATCTTGATGTCGAATGGGGTGGTAATCTTGATGTTCTCACGATTGCCATCTACCATTGCCACCTGGCAGCCGAGGCTCTCTACTACCGATGCATCATCGGTGAACTGCTCCTTGTACTCCTGGTTGAATGCCTGCTTGGCTAGACCGATGTCGAAGGCCTGGGGAGTCTGAACCACACGGTAGTCGCTGCGGAGTACATTCTTTCCGCCTCCGTGCTGGTCGATGTAGCGCAGGGTATCGGTAACGGCATATACCGGGATGGCTGCATACTCCTCGCGTGCCGTTTCGTAGCATTCATCGATAACCTCTGTAGATACGAAAGGGCGCACGCCATCGTGGAAACCTACCACACCGTCTTCGGTATCAGGAACCAGCGCCAGTCCGTTCTTGGATGACTGGAAGCGGGTATCGCCGCCATTGGCAATCTGATGCTTGATGCTGAAATGATGCTCCTGGCAGAGCTGGTGCCAGTATTCCTGCTGGCTTTCCGGGAGCACCAGGATGATGTTCAACTCTGGGCTGTACTCGTGGAAGCGCTCGATGGTGCGCATCAGGATAGGTTTGCCTGCTACTGGCAGAAACTGCTTGGGAATCTCGCTTCCCATGCGGAGGCCCTTGCCTCCGGCTACTATGATTACATAATCCATATTTCTTGTTTTTTGTTCTTTTACTTGCTTTCCATCAGGTGGGTGTACATCATGCCCTTCTGCAATTCGCCAGTGATGCCATCGCCTGCGAAGTAGCTCAATATCTTGTAGGCGTATGGGAGGGTAGCTGCAGGACCTTCGCCTGTTATCACGTTGCCATCCTCCTGGAAGAGGGTAGCGGTATATTCGGTGCTGTCGCTGAAATACTGCTCGAATCCAGGATAGCAGGTTGCCTTCTTGCCATCCAGGATACCTGTGCTTGCCAGAACCATAGGGGCAGCGCAGATGGCACCGATTCGCTTGCCTGCCTTGTGCTGGGCGATGAGAGCCTGGCGTACACCCTCGTGCTCGTTGAGATGACTGCTGCCAGGCATTCCGCCAGGCAGGAGGAGCATATCGGCATCCTCGAAACTCTGGATGTCCTCAAACTTGAGGTCAGCCTTGATGGTGATGCCGTGGGAAGTCTCTACCCATTCTGTTCCGGTGATGCTTACAGTCTTGATATCCACGCCACCTCTGCGCAGGATGTCAACAGGAGCCAATCCTTCGATTTCCTCGAAGCCGTTGGCAAGAAATTCATATACCTTAGCCATAATTTTATCTTTTTTATTGCGTAATTCAATAATTAATGCTATTTTTGCAACTGCAAATGTAAGAATAATAATTGAAATAACAAAATAATGGCACAACAACATTTGAAATTTGCTATATTTGGCAATGAATATCAGGCCAAGAAGAGTGCTTCCATCATGCGAATCCTCTCTTATCTGGAGAAAAGAGAGGCTGAAGTGTATATCGAAAGTCTCTTCTACGACTTTCTTACCAAGGTGGAGCACCTTGAAGTGCAGGCAGCAGGTGTATTCGAGGATTACAATTTTGATGTAGATTATGTTATTTCGATGGGTGGTGACGGTACCTTCCTGAAGGCGGCGAGCCGTGTGGGAGCCAAGGGAACACCTATCCTCGGCGTGAATATGGGTCGATTGGGATTCCTTGCCGATGTGCTGCCTGGCGAGATAGATTCAGCGCTGGATAGTCTCTATGCCGGCGAATGCAGGATAGAGGAGCATGCCATCATCGAAGTGAAGGCAGAAGGTGGCATTCTGGCGGGCTATCCTTTTGCCCTGAATGACATCGCCGTACTGAAGCGTGATGATGCTTCGATGATTTCCATCCGAACCCAGGTGGACGGCGAGTTTCTGGTTACCTATCAGGCGGATGGTCTTATCGTGACCACGCCTACGGGTTCTACGGCTTATAATCTCTCTAATGGCGGACCTATCATCATTCCGCAGAGTGGCAGTCTCTGTCTTACTCCTGTGGCACCTCATAGCTTGAACATCCGCCCTATCGTAATCAATGATACGGCAGAGATCGTGCTGGATGTGGAGAGCCGTAGCCATAATTATCTCGTGGCGATTGATGGCAGAAGCGAACGCATGACCGAGCAGACCCGCCTGATTATCCGCAAGGCGCCGCACTCTATCAAGATTGTGAAGCAGCGCAACCAGCGATATTTCTCTACGCTGAGAGAAAAGCTGATGTGGGGAGCTGATCAGAGGCAGAGATAGTAATATAAAAAGAATAACGCCTGGTGTAGCTTTTTCAGAATTGCTACGCCAGGCGTTTCTTTTTGATGTTTACCCTGAAAACTAAACCTATGTTTTTAAATAATCTAAACCTTGTTATCAACAATCTTAAACCTTATTCAAACCAAAACTATATCCTACAATCTTTAAACCTTATTCAAACTAGAACCTACATCTTTCATCAACAATCTTAAACCTTTTATAAAATAAATCTAAACCTTTTTGAAACCTATATCTTATATTTTACAAAGTCTTGAACGACTTTATCTGATAACGATCTTCTTGCCCTGATGAATATAGATGCCAGTTTGCTGTGGCTTCTGATTCATCTTCATTCCATCCAGGGTGTACCAGGCATTGTTGGTACTTGTTGCCTTGTCGATGACTGGTGCATCGGTGATGCCTGTAGTTGGCATATCGGCAGTTACATCCTTGATTTTATAGTGACCTTCATTATTCTTCTCATTCAGAACCTCCAGGTAGGTATCCTTGTTGATATCCGTGAAATCTACGGTCTGTGGAGTTCCTGTTCCTGTACTGAATACGAATGAAACCTTATAGTCCTTGCTCTTGATCTTGTAAGTCTGATAATACCATTTCTTTCCTTCGATTTCCTTGCATTGGGTAACCTTGTCGCCAGGCCATTTTTTTGTGGTAGTCAGATTCTCATCTGGTTTCTCGCACCAAGCCCAGAAGTTGAAGCCATCTTTCCATCCTACCTGGTCTGCGTTGGCATATACCGTGATATCGTATGGGTCGAAAGCAGCAGGTTTTTCTACCTTATAGTTACGGGTAAGAATACCGCTGACAGCACCATTCATCAGCAAGCCCACCTTCAGGGTTGTCTCGCCGAAAGGAATCTCCAGCTCCTCACCGCTCTTTGCCTTCTTGCTGCTGGCTGTTGGTTCGGTGCCATCAGTTGTATAAACCAACTGTGCATCGTCTGCGTTGCTTACTGCCACGAGCTTTGCCTTCTGTGCACCCTCGTATTCGCCTGATGCCAGATTTACCCAAGCCAGGTTTGCCTTCTTGGACATGAAATAGCGATAGTGATAGCCGTTGAGAATTTCAGCGTATGCGTTAGACACTTCAAACTTGTTGGCGTTAGGGCCCACGATGGCAAGGAGCGAAGTCTTTGTGCCGGTGGTCAAGATTCCATTAAATCCCTCGCCCTTATAAGCATTGAAGGTAGTATTGCTGGTATTGGTGATGCCAGCCAGTTGACGTGCATTGATCATCGCCTTGATATCCTGCTTGCAGTCAATCCAGTGCTTGTAGAATACGCATGGGGTACCGCAAGATGCCAGGATGTATGCATTGGCTGCCAGGGTATCCTTGCGGATAGGGTCCTGCTGTTCGCTGGATGAGCGGTATTCTGTATCGTGATTTTCTACGAAGGTGATGGCATACTGCTTATAGCTGTTGTCGTTAGCCAGACCATCTGTCTTTACGTTTGACCAGTTGCCTTTAATGGCATCGCGTACCACATAGCGGATAGGGTAGTCGAAGACAGCACTGGTAATCTCTTCGTTCACCTTGGTGCTTTCGAGCCAGTTCTTCACCTTGCTGACATCACCATCCCAATATTCTCCTACAGAATAGGTAGGCTTGGCAGCAGTATTGTAGATACCTGTAAACTTTCCGCTGTATCCTTTCACCATATCATAGCGGAATCCGGCATAGCCGAAGTCGTTGAGGAGCATATCGAGATAAGCCTTTACGATGCTCTGCACATTCTCGCTGCTGTGGTCGAGGTCGCGCATTCCGCTCCAGTCGTCGCCCGTGTCATTATTGCTGCTGAGCTTTACGCCTTGCTTGTCTGCCTCTTTCTTGGTCTTACCGCCATCATCGTTGGCGCAGATATCGGTAGATTTCATCTCGTAGGTTACTCCTTTGTATGTTTCTACTGGGAAATCAAACCAGGTTGATACGTTCTTGCGATGGTTGATTACCACGTCGGCGATGGTACCGATGCCGTTATTCTTGAAAGTCTTGATGAGAGAGCGGAGTTCGCTTTCACTTCCGAAAGAACTTTCGTAGTTGGAAAACCAGTAGAGGTCGTCGTAACCCATAGACTTGTTGCCGCAGTAGGCGCTCTGTGGAATCCATACGAGGTTGAAGTACTGCCCCAGTTCCGGAGCCTGTGCTTCTAGCTTGGTCCATTTGGATTCGCTGAAGGAATCCCAGTAGAATCCCTGCAGCATCACGCCGCTATAGTTGGCAGGCCAACCTTGTGCGAACATATTGATGGTTGCCAGTAGGGCAACGAGTGTTAAGTAGATTTTCTTCATATTTATTCAGTTAGAGTTGTTGCTTTGATAACCGTTGCAAAGTTACGATGAAAATCGGTGAGTTGTTTCTCCAACTGGTGTAAATTGAGCAAAAGAAATGCGCAAACGTTTGCATCTGTGACGATTTTTCTTTAGCTTTCCTTTGCTGAGATTTTCGTATTTTTATCTGATTCTTATTTGTTTATGAATATTGAAAATATGAGGCGTAATGTGAATGTGTTGAAAATCAGATGGTTATGTTTTGTCCTTCAAGGGCGTTTTTTGAGATTTCTATAGTTGTACGACTATAACCCCTATAGTTGTACGACTATAGCTCTATGGTTGTACAACTATAGCCTATATAGTCGTACAACTGTAACTTTATAGTCGTACAACTATAGGTGTTTTTGTTGTACAACAGCAGTTTTTTATTTATAAAATTGGAGAGTGATGTATGTTGAAGTCATTTTTTCGCTTCTAGATTACCCACTGATCAATAGACAAAATATGGATATAAATACTTACATCAACTGATTTTATTAAAAAATTAAAAAACATTTGGCTATCTCGTTTTTTATTGCGTAATTTGCGTTGCGTAAAAAGCGCAATGGTTGTAAGTGTAACGAAAACAATAAGATAAAAGCAATAATATGGCAACATTGAACGATGGCTTATCAGAATTATTGTGCCTGGCTTACGGAGAACCAGCAGAAGCTGTTGCTGGCTATAGCTAGTGAGAGCCTGGTATCTTCGCCATTGAGCCAGCAGTTTATCAGCACCCACCATCTTCCTGCCACGAGCAGCGTGAAGACGGCATTAAAGGCATTGGTGGATAAGCAGCTGGTAAGCAAGACCCCAAACGGCTATTTGGTAAGTGACCGCTTCTTTGCGAAGTGGCTGGTGAGAGGGGGAATCACATTATAGTCCAGTCATATTTCTGCTGACATATAGATTACGATATGTAAATAATATTCCAGAAAGAGACCGCCAAGGAGAAACTCCCGGAAAATGGGGAAAGAAGAGATTGAAAATTTTCCCTTAAGGAAAATAAAATCTTCCCTTAAGAGATATTTTCATCGCATTTGACTTGTAAAGCTATTTTTATTACGAATCTTATGTTTTATAAGGTCGTGGACGCAATATTGCTATTCGTTGGCAAAGAAAATGCAAACGAGTGCAAAGAAAGCTTGCTTTCAATTTGCCGAGTGCAGCTTTTCTTCTGCAAGGATACGACTTTTCCTCGTAACTTCCAAGGTTTTAGGGAAAAAATACTTGAAAAGGGGGTGGAGAAGATAAGTTTACTGATGTAATTGCGCAACCAGCGGTTGCGCAATTATAGAATGTTTGAGTTATTGAACCGATCAAAATCTTTGATCAGTTCGTCCTTATTTATCGGTTGCTTGTTGTAGTTTATATACTCATATAAGAAGCTGATTTCAACTAAAAGTTCCTTTGTGAATTATTAAACAGAAATTTCGCAAGTTGGCTCCACACGCCCCGAAGGGGCAGAAGCTCCTAGCCCAGGGCATCGCCCTGGGTTATTGCGGGCGAAAACCTGTCGCCCTGTAGGGGCAAAAGCTTTAAAACTCTAAGCAATACATAAAGCTTTTGCCCTTACAGGGCGCCTTGCTGATTGCTATTATACCCAGGGCGATGCCCTGGGCTAAGAGCTTTTGGGCCTTCAGCCCGAACTTAAACCACATGCTAAAGTTCTGTATATGATTTTTATTGTTTTGTAATTTCGCGGTTGCAACCGCGAAATTATAGTTAAGCATATCCTATGCCTAATAAAAACGTCTCATATCCTACATTTGAGTTCTTGAAAGTTCAGCCAGTTTCAGGCTTGTTCCTTTAATTTCTGGATTTCCTCCAGTGGGAGTTCGGTGGCTGTTGATACTTGCTCATCAGAAAGACCCATGGACAAAAGGCGGTGAGCTGTGGCTAGCTTTTCTTTTTCCATACCTTTCGCCATACCTATTTCCATCCCTTTCTTTTCATCAAACTTTCTGGTGGCATATATATCACGCATATTCTTGATGTCCTCGTCATACAGCTCTAGTTCCTCTCGGGAGAGCTTGCGGAGGTCGCCTATCTCTGCCAACTTGCGGAAGACTGGATACTTCTCGTTGAATGGCATCTGCTCAAACATGTTCATATCTTTTCGCAGAGACTTTTTAAATTTGTTTGTAAAGTCAATAGAGTATTTCATTCTAAGCACTGTTTGATTAAGTCGTGAGCATCTTTTGCATGATATACTCTGCCAGCTTTAACATCTTCTAGGGCTTCTTCAATTCCACTTTTCTTTTCGGTTTGAATAACCCAGCCAAACTTCTTTGCCAGTTCCTTTAATAAGTTGAAGTCAACTTGCGGAACAGTTATAGTTGTTGTTATATTATTTATAGCTACATCCATATTGCTTTACTTTAATGTTATTTCTAATTTGCCGCAAAGAAAATGCAAACGAGCGCAAAGAAAGCTTGCTTTCAATTTGCCGAGTGCAGCTTTCCAAGTAGGTCCGTGGGGTTGCCCCCACTTTCCCCTTCAAGAACCGTGCATGCG
>OIYR01001382.1_pt1 | contig 12244 bp, 10 predicted proteins | sample 1588221 | NCBI WGS metagenome assembly OIYR01 (sample SAMN03283292) | human gut metagenome | biome: human-associated habitat; material: feces | host: Homo sapiens | place: Peru | collected 2012 | reverse complement strand
TTCCTCTGTCAGTCAGAATTGCCTATGCTTTCTCGTTATGAGTCCAAACATTCTCTTTTTACATTATTTATAAATACTTTTCTTTTTATATTCCATTGCCATAACTCCTTGTACTTCTATTTTTTTAATCATCTCCTGCATATCGTTTTGCAATAAGGATTTTATATCGCTCGCATTCATTATCCTTACTTTTTCAGTATTCTTTGACCTCTCCGAAATCGCCTTCTCTCCACCTACATCTGGCTCTAATGTGGCAACTATCTCACCATTATCATCAAAAACCAGTGTACATTTTTTTACAGGCGGATTAAGTGTCTGCATCGTTAGTTTGAATTTATCGCTGCTATAATCTGCAAGCATATCATAAACTTTTTGTCTTAATGCTGTATCTGTATTCATTTTATATAGCACATCACTTGGAATATAACACTCAAAATAGCCATTTGCAGCACCCACATCAATATGAAATTTATTATATATATCTTCTTTTACACAGTTTATCTGCTGTTCTCTAAGAGTTCCGTAAAAATCCTTTTCTACATTTATATCACCTTCAATAGTATTCACATTTTGTTTTTGCACAATTGCTGTTATATTACTCAGCATTCCAAGTGCCTGTATATCCATACTTTTAAACCTCCTCGTTTAAAGCTTTTGACTTTCTATCACGCTCTTACTAAATGTACTTATTGTATCCTCGTAGGCTGATACAGCGGAGGCAGAAACACTTGCTGACTGAAAAGCCGACATATTTACAGTGCCCTGCTCGTTCTGCATTTTTTCCATGAAAAAACTCTGCAATCTCTGCCTACTTTCCAACTGACTTTGGAGAAAATTTTCCTGTGCTTGTGCCCTGCGTGCCTGTGCCCTTTTAAGTGCTTCTTTTTCCTGCTCCGCTAACAATTCTTCCATTTTTTCATGTCGTTTTTCCCACCACGATTTCTCATTACCTGAAATATTGGAACTACTGTTTCCTACTGGTCCTGCATATCCATAACATTCTTCCGGCGATGCTCCGATAACATCATAGCTGACATTATTTGATCCGGCAGGCAGGCTGCTTACTGAATATGCTGAACGAACCCGGTTCAAAACATAGTTTTCATACTCCGGATCACTTTTCATCCTTTCAAATGCTTCTTCTTTAATCACTGTTGCTCCCGATGAATATGTAGAACGAACCCACGCACTTACAGGCATCTGTGACATTTCATTCATAACCCACTGCTTATATTCATCCATTGTCATTTCCTCTTTCGACTTATTGGAAATGGAGCTATCATATGTAAACCCACTATAATTTGGCGGATACGGAATAACCATATCCCCCGCCCATGCAGAGGTAGTTGATGTTGTGCTCTGTCTTTCCTCTGCCTTTTGTACTTCACTTGCAAAATTGCCTTCCCCTGTTGTTTTCATACTGCTGTTCATATAAGCGTAGGCAGTTGCGCCAATACCATTTACACCACTAATACTCATTTTCTGTTCTCCTTTCTTGTAACAATATTGTTACACTAAACTCATTTTTCTTTACCTTAATATCTAAATCTCCCATGTACTTCTCTACTTCTCTCTTTACATTGGATAATCCTATTCCATGTAAGGAAATATCTTTTTCTTTATCGGAAACTGGAAGATTTGTATTGCTATCAAACTTGATTTCCCCGTCAAAAGAATTTCTTACTTCTATCAGAAAAAATTTTCTTTTTTGTTTTCCAGACAGCGTAATATATCTTTCCCCCGTATTCATTTTTTCACAGGCTTCAAGTGCATTTTGCAACAAATTGTTGACGATAATTCCAATATCATACGCATCATATCTGTCTGATACCGGATAAGAGAACTCTGATTGAAATTGTACTCCCTGTTTGCTTGCTGCTTTCTGCTTATCATTTACAATCACATCCGTAACAGCATTGCCTGTCTGAATAGTTATCTCAAACACATTCATACTCTCATCCATTTTTGACAGATATTGTTGCATATCCTCATAATTGCCACTCTCCATAAGTCCCTTGATATTCGTCAAATGATTTCTCATTTCATGCTTCATCTGCCGTATTCCGTTATAAAACTGCTCTACTTCCTCCATTCGCTCCTGTATTGAATGAACCTGTTGTTCTTCAATAAAATGCTTTTTCTTTTCTTCCTGAAGTTTTTCCATCTCCTGATAGGACACTATTGTGATTAAAATTCCTGCATAGAATAAAATTGCAATTACTGGCACTATTCCCAGAAATATTGGATATTGTTCATAAAGTTGAAAAATCAAATCATCTTTCACCACTATCCAAAGCCGGACAATAATATTTCCAAATAAAATTGCTACTATCGGTGTCAAAATCAGATAGCACAATTCCCTTATTTGCAGTTCTATCTTTTGTTTTCCTAATCGGTGTCCAACAACAAAAAGCATAATTAAAAACAAGAAGATTCTAAATGCGGCAATAAAAATGTAATTCAATGATGCATTACGAAAAATATCCTCTACTAATGTTTTTTCCTGCACCCAATATCTGCTTGTAAAGAAATCTATACTTTCCACAATCAGCATACTTAAATTTCTAATGCAGAAAAATATAATCCCCATAAAAAATGTAAAATTTCTATTCATGCCTAAATAGCCAGAAGATGCCGTCAATAAAATTATTACAATCATCAAACCTAACCACCCATAAGCAGGAACAAAGTTTCCAATAAGGGATATGGCTATATAACTTCCAAAAACTATTAGTATCTTTTTTAATTTACTTCCCTGTCGTTCTTTCTTTTCTGTCATAAATGGATAGAAAAAAGCTGTCAGACAGACTGCATATAAAAAAGTTTCAATTCCGCCTATTATATTTTGGAACAACACAAACTCTGTTTCACTCATCCGCTGTCCTCCTACTGCATATACCGGAGATATGCTTTTACAAAGTCCGGATATTTATATTTTGAAATCAGCAGCTTATCTCCATTGACGAGCGTTACTTCTGTCTTGTTGTACTCATCTATGCAGGCAAGATTGACTAAATATCCCTTATGAATACGGAAAAACTGTCCCTGCAATTCTTCTTCCAAATCTCCGAGCTTTGCATAATATTCCAGTTCTTCCTCATTCATATGAATTACAACTTTGTGGCTCTGGCTTTCCAGATAGTAAATATGATCTAACGGTATAGCCTTGCTCGTATTGGCATATTGGATAACCAGCGTTTTCTTCTGCTGCTCCGCTTCTGATATAATCTGTTCGGCTGCCCGCCGGAAAACTTGGGCAAATCTCTGTTCATCAATAGGCTTTAACAGGTATTGAAATGCTCCTACATCAAAAGCATCATAGACATATTTTTCATAGCCTGTAACAAATATAATAATTGGCTGCTTTGTAAGCTCCGTTGCCCTGATCTGTTTTGCCATGCTCATACCGTCCATACCGGACGCAACGCTTTTCATTTCAATATCCAGAAACAGCAAATCATGCTCCTTTTGATCTGACAGGTATTCATCAGTGGAAGCATACTCTGTGATTTCACATTCTATGTTCTGTTTCCTGACAAGTGATGAAAGATAGGTTCGTATGTTCTTTTCATCATCACATATTGCAATTCTTATCATGTTCCACCTCCTTTTTCTTTTCGTTTATTATATCGGAAATTATATAAAAATTTCTAAAGCTAATAGCGCAAGTGGACAAAAAATAGCTAAAGTAATTCTATCAGCGTTCTATCAGCCCAAGATATGTGTTCCAATCAGATTGCCTAAGCAATCGGAACACCGACACACCCTTTTGGAGTGTCGAAAACACACATAGCAAGCACTGCCTGTGTCATGACACAGGCGAAATCCCCCACACTTTCCTATCGTCTGTGTGGTCGAATTTCCATAGGGAAGTATCCCTAACCCTCTCTCGATTTTTCTTCGGTTATTCTTCATTTTACCGTCGAAATGCATTGACCTTTCCTGCCGTTTTTGCTACAATTTGCTATGGGTAATTACACCCAAAATTGAATAAAACATGAAACAGACTGTTGTAAAAATCGAACATTTTACAGCAGTTTTTTTGTACCCAAATTTAGAAAGGACGTGGCACAATGGCAAACCGAAACCGCACCCATCCGGTGCAATTTTATCTCAGCGATGATGAGCAGTACATCCTCAATACCAAATTCAAAGCATCCGGCATGAAGAGTATGTCTGCGTTCCTGCGCAAGCTGATCTTATATGGATATGTGTATGATGTTGATTACAGTTACCTGCGAAATTATAATACGGAGTTGGGACGTATCAGCTCCAATTTAAACCAGATCGCAAAGAGGGTAAACAGCACCGGAAACATTTATCAAGAGGATATAAACGAAGTAAAGGAGTTGATGAATAAAGTATGGCGTACACAAAAATCCATGCTATCAAAGCAACCGTTGATAAAGCGATAGACTACATCTGCAACCCCGAAAAGACCGATGAAAAAATGTTCGTTTCCTCTTATGCCTGTTCTCCGGAAACCGCAGCTTATGACTTCAAATATACTCTCGACCACTGCCGGGAAAACAGTCCCAACAAAGCCTATCATCTGATACAAGCTTTTGCTCCTGGAGAGGTTGGTTTTGAGGAAGCGCACCGCATTGGAAAGGAGCTTGCCGATAAACTATTAGAGGGGAAATTTTCGTATGTTGTTACCACCCATATTGACAAAGGACACGTTCATAATCACATCATTTTTTGCGCTGCTGACAACATCGAACACAACAAATATCACGACTGCAAACAGTCCTATTACCACATCCGGAAACTGAGTGATGAACTGTGCAAGGAACACAATCTTTCCGTAATCATTCCGGGTGCACAGCGTGGCAGAAAATACAAAGAATGGCAGTCCGAGCAGAACGGTTCTGCATGGAAAACGCAGATCAGAAAGGACATCAATTTCTGCATCAAGTCGGCTTCCACTTACGAAGAATTTCTGCTTCTGATGAGAGCCAAAGGGTACGAAATCAAAGGGGAAACTTTTGAAGAAGGAGCTGCCAAATACATCTCATTCCGCCCTCTGGATAAAGAGCGTTTTGTGCGTGGCAGTACAAGGTCTTTGGGTAAGGAATACACAAAAGAACGTATCAAGGAACGCATCGAAAGGAAACGGGAGCGAAAGGCAGTAATCCCCAAAAGGGACTACTCTGCCCGCAGGCTCATTGACACCTCGGACGAGAAATTTAGAAGCAGTCCGGGACTGCAAAGGTGGGCTGCCATTGAGAATTTAAAAATCGCCGCACAGAGCTATAATGAAGTCGGCTCCCTTGCAGAACTGGAACACAAAATTGCGGTGAAAACCGAAGCCGGAAAGTCTGCAAAGCAGAGCGTGGTGGAACTGGAACACCGCATCAAAGACCTTGCAGAAATCATCAAATATGCACAGCAGTACAAAGACAACCGCTCCTATCATATCGGCTACAAAAAAGCCAAGAACCCTGACGCATATTTCCGCAGATACGAAAGCCAAATTATCCTTTATGGTGGCGCAAGACACATGCTTGAACAAGCTGGCATAAACTTAAAGGGCTTGAATGTCGATAAGCTAAAAGCAGAGTATCAGGAACTGATGAAGCAGAAAAGCGAGCTGACTTCCACCTATAAGGATTGCGAAAAGGAAGTGCGTGAGCTGAAACGGAAACAGGAAAATCTCAATCAGTATCTCGGACGGACACAGCCCGATCCTGCACAGGATCAACAGGAGAAAAAAGATACTCCGAACCTGTAAATGGGCAAAAAAATAGAGGTGCGCTGGCACCCCTATCCTAAACCTCTTGCAAAATCTGCAAGGCTGGTTTATAATCAGATTAGAAAACCGAAGGATATTGGAGTGTCCAACGGTTGCACAATCGGAAACTTATAAAGCGTTAAGTTTATTAACGGATTACAGGCTATCCCCTATTGGCGTAGAGGATAGCCTTTCCGTTTATTTGCGGTTATGTTTATTGTCTATGTATGTCAAGGCTGCAAATACAACCAGTAAAAGTGTAAGCACTTCTAAAGTATTCATACCGACCTCCTTTCTGTTTCCAGAAAGGACAACCGCAAGACTATCCCTACTGCTCTAATCTGACTGAAAAACATTATATCATGTGGTGTCGAATTTTGCTAGTACCGACTCACATTCATTCTGCCGCTTCCAGAGAAATTTCTGCAAATTCCTCATCTGTCATGTTCTGGAGCTTACCTAACACCTGCTCTCCAAGCTCCTCCATATCGCTATCCTTTATGTGCGGCATTACCTGTCTAATCTGTCCAATCATATCCGTCCTGTCCTGTGTCTCAAGCACACACATGAAATTGATTTCTTCTACTGTGAATTTACTCATCTTCTTACATCTCCCTCTGTGATTTTTTCTCGGTTTCCTTTTCCGGTGAAGTACGTTCCGCCTTATCCCTCTGCTCTATGACTGCCTTTTTCTCTGCCAACTTCTCCTTTATGGAAATTCTGCCTTTGGTCTGCTCCTGTTCCTTTTTCTCGGCTCCGTTGTTTAATACATTATCAATCATGTTGTAATTCTGTTCGGTAAGCTCCTCCACCTTTGCAAGCGGCTTGTATTCTGCCAGCTTGTCAAGCAGCTCCTTCGCCCTTCTCGCAGTCTGAACCGCTTCGCTGTCATCAATCTCCACACCCTGTCCGAAAATGTCCGTAATGCCCTCTCTGACGCCTTCAGAAATGACCGCATTGAGAAAGTCATTCAGATACCCAGTATTTCCGTTTCTGATGTCCTCAGTGATGTTGACAACCTGTGCTTCTCTGTCCTCAACCGTATCCTGATACTGATAGGTATCATAATCGTAGGAAAACTGGTCTATCTGAGAAGCAAGGATAGCCGCCTGCCACTTCTCCAGTGAACCACGCACCTCAATGTCCGGTAACTTGTCAATCAGCTCCGCTATAATCTCGATTGCTTTCGGATCGTCTGTTATGTCCGGTACATAATCCAAGACCTCCAGATCAATGACCTTGCCGGAGAGAATATCCATTTCCACGTCCTCATAATGCTCGGTTCCCTCGGTATGTATGTTGATGCCGATGCTCGGAATCCCATTCATTCGCTCCGGCGGTATGCTTTTCCACACAGCGATTGCTTCCTCCACGCTTGCGATATTCTCATGGAACTCTCCCAGACTGTGAAATTCGCCACACTCTGCAACCGTTAAGGTAACGGTTTTCTCCGGTGTGGCTTCCACCGCAGACGCTTTCTGCATTGCCTGTTTCTCTGCAAGATAGCTTTCTACTCTCGGAAGATAAGTTGCAAGTGTTCCGGTCTTGCCCTCTGTGATAGGATTGATGTCAACCTTTATGCCGCCGATCATAAGACCGTCCTCGTTAAAGGCATTGAATAGATCATCCTCATGCTCCCTGCCCTTATACTCCACAACCACATCCAGATCGGAGCCTGCTTTCTCCAGACCTCTGCATCTGCTTCCGGACACCACCACATCCAAAAGCTCAACATCTATCTCATACTCGTCGAGCTTTGATTGCAGATATGCCCATACCGTCTGCTCTATATCGTCCTGTGTCTGTCCGTTGATTCCGTTAAATAATTCCTCTGTCTTTGCCTTGAAATCAGCAACAACATTGTCTGCTTCCGGCACTTCCTCCCGGATACGCTCATTTAACTGTTCACGCTCCACCGCTTCTGTTTTCTCCATAAGCTCCTCATAGTCCACCGGAATACGCTTATCCTGTTCCGACAGTCCAAAGTCCTCCAGAACGTCCTTTAACGCCGCATGAATGGAAATATCAGGATTATCATACACGCCACCGTCAACCAGCTTATAATCCGCATCAAAAACGGAATAATCATATCCCTCCGTACAGGTCTGTATGCTGACAAATTTATCTTTTATGGAAAATGCCATCTGCTCCGGCTCTTTTACCTCAAAATACGGATTATCCCACTCCGTAATCGGTACATTTTCCTCGATGTGCTTTTGGTTGGCAGTAGGCATTAACTTCTCCATCTTGCCCTGTTCATAGAGCGTATCGAACCGGCTCATATAAAGGGAAATATCATCAAGACCGCCCTGTTTCAACTGATGTTCAAAACGCCGCTTCACAAAGTCTTTCACTTCCTCCGGTGTCATATCCCGGTGTACTCTTACCTTGTCGATGCCGATACTGTCACTCAACGTCTGCAAATCGTCCATGAAGTGCTTACTTTCCTTTGCTTCACTGCTGTGGGTAAAATCAAGGGAAAGGACGTTTTCGTTATTCTTTACATGGATTACATCAAATTCAATGCCATGCACACTGACACCAAAGGTTGTCCTTGCCTTGTCATCGCTGTACTGTGCATCTTTGCCACGATAAGCCTGAAATGCTTCCATTGCTTCAGAAATGCTGTCAAAACGCTCCAGCTTGCTCCTTTCTGAGCTGTTCTCTGCCCATGTGCTTAAATCGGCAATGACATAGTAGGATACCTTGTCATTATCAATATCCATATGCTTCTGAAGCTGTCTTGCTTCCATGATGCGCTCAAGCTGTGTCCTTCCGTTTACCATGTAGAAACCAATGTTATTTTCCTTGTTGAAAGGCATATTCGCCATTTCCCGCTCTGCTTCATATAAAGCAGCCGCAGCTTCCTCATAGGTATCGTAATGCACTCCTGCTGGTGTGATGTCCTTGATCTGGCTTTGCAAATGCAAAAGCCTGAAATCCCCGTCTGCATACGGATCGTCAATGGCAAAGTAATTCTGTTCAAAGTCAAGCATACTGACCTCACGCCATTCGTTGTAATTGACGAGGAACACTTCATTTTCCCTGTCCGGTTCATCGTCTACATGTTCCTGTGCTATCTCCGAAAGGATCTCCGTTGTTTCATCAATGACCAAAGTCTGTTCTTGTGTATGCTCTGCCATAAGCTCCTTTGTAAATTCCGGCACTTCCCTGTAACCAAAGGAATCCACATAATGGCTTGTATTCTCTCCGTTCTGATGAAGCACCACCACATCACTGACGGAAAGGGAATGTCCCCGAAAATCTGCCGGACGATCTATATTAAAGCGGGTGTAAATATCTTCAAGGTTTGTGCCCCCCTCTAACGGTGCGGTATAAAGCAGATCATAATTCTCCTTTGTAACCGCAATGCCCTTGCTTTCAAGATAGTCCATTCCCATAAAGTGAATGTCCCTTGCTTCCTCTGTATCTTTGAGCTGATATATGCCAAATCTGTCCTCACTGCCAAATAGAAGCTGTGCTTCCCTGTTTGCAGGGCTTTCCTCTAACTCCTGTTTCATACTCTGGTGTTCCAGATAGGCACTCCAATCGTCCTTTTCCACTCCGAAAATGCCCTCATGCTCCTTTAATTCTTCCAAATCTTCAATGAGCGTTTCGGAACCGTCCTCATGGAGCTGATACACAGCCACATCTTCCCCGAAAAGCTCTGTTGCCTTATCCTTTGTCAAAGGCAGCATTTCATTCCAGGAATAACCATACTCATGCATCTCAGAAAGACCTATCCTGCCATCCGGAAGTGCATCAATCTCCGCCTGTGCATCTATGACAGTAAGCGCTTCATTGACAGGCTGATTTTCTATCATGTATGCAAGTTTCTCCGCCAATTCTCTTGTCTTTTCCATGTCATCGAGCTTGTAATTGTAATTCACAATCAGATTTCTCTCATCATCCGTAAAGACCGTTGCCCCATGCTCCATGCGGTTGATAAGGTTCTCTGCCTGCTGTATGGCAGACAATTCCGTTGATGCACTCACGCCTATATCTGCATCGTATGCAAAATCAAAAAACTGCGGTGCGTGTTCATTCAGTCCGGCACTGGAACTAATCAAAGTCATTTCTGCCCCATGTTCTTTCAGATACAAATTATAATCTCCGTCCCACTCACTCTCATTAAGCAGAGCCATATCATAAAGCAGCTTTTTAACTTCGTCCGGGGACATATTTGTGATTTTGGAAATCTCCCATTCGCTTCCCATCGAACCGGAGAATTTTACCACTACATCTCCGGCGGCAATCGGCTCCATAGACTTATCATAGATTGCCTTTCGTTCTTTCATATCCACAAGCTCCTCTGTGTCAGTATTGTAGCGGACATCAAGGTGGTATTCTCCAAATTCTTTTGTATTTTCGTTGGCAATCTCGGTAGTCCATGCCCCTTTACTCTCCAGATATGCTTGAATACTCAGCTTATCGTCCTCACTCATGGCTGAAAGAACGTCCATAAGTTCCTGTCTGTCCATGCCCATAACACTCACAAGACTGTATTTTTTCAGATCATCATTCTGTATCAGAAGTATACTCTCCTTATTCTGCTCCTGCTCCACTGCCCTGTCCTTCTGTAACTCTGCTAACCTGTCCTCAATGCCTGTGATCAGCTCCGAAGCGGTCTTTCGTATGGTATCAAGGGCAGATTTCAATTCTTTCATATCCCGGTCACTGCTCCATCCGGCGATATACCCAAAGGAATAGTCCGAGGTATCAATGCCGAAGTGCTGGCACACCGTATAGGCAACGCTCTCTGCTTCCACTTCCTGCGTGTTGCGGTCTTTGTCTAAGACCGCATCTATATCCTGATTCCGTTCCCGATCATGGAGCTTTGCGTGTGCCACCTCATGGATAGCGGTCTTTACGGTCTGACTCTGGCTCATGCCCTCCTGTATGGCAATCCTGTGGTCTGTGGTATAGAAATATCCCTTTACCTCCCCTTCTATATCTTCATAGGTAATGGGAACCGGGGAAACCTCCGTAAGTGCCTGCATAAAATCCTCATAGTCCTCCACGCTTCCCGAAAGCTCATTTACCCCTATATCCGGCAGCTCTTTTCCGTCCGTCTGTGACACATCAAAGACCGGAACCACACGAAAGGCGGGTATCTTAATCTCTACTTCCTCCGTAATGGGCATTCCGTTCTTGTCAAGCATAATCTCTCCTGTTACCGGATCAAGTTTCTCCTGTTCTTCCTTAATCTTGTATGGTGCCGGGGCAAGAATACGGATACCCTTTTCCCCTTTCTTAACGTGCCTGTCAAAATTCTTCTGCCAAGCCTTAAATCCGGCCACTAACGTAGCGTCAGGCTTTTGCATTGCGATTAACATGGTGTTGTTAAAGCTGTAATTATGAAATTTTGACATGGTATTCAGATAAGTCTTGTACTTCTCGCTTTCAAAAAGCTCCTTGATACCCTGCTCCAGCTTCTCTGTTATTTCCTGTACTTTCTGTTTTTCTGTTTTAGCGTCTGCCATAGTATTTCCTCCATCTGCTTATTTTTTTGCATGACAAAAGGCAGCCATTATTGACTGCCTTCGCATAACTACAATATTCACTTATAAACCTTTATCATTACTGCCCGTATTCGTTTTGATTTCTGCAATTTACTCCTGTCTCCTTTCTGCTCCTGTCGCTGTAAATGTATTTTACAAATAAAAAAGACAACCAAGATTTTGTTTCTTAATTGCCTGTTTCTATGCTATTAAATTTTTATTGAACCGGTAGCCGACTCCCCAAACAGTCTGTATATAGATTGGCTTGCTTGGGTTATCCTCTATCTTCTCCCGAATATTCCGGATATGGCTCATGATGATGTTGTAATCGCCGGAATAGGATTCCTTCCAGACAATATCATAAATCTGCTCCTTGCTGAACACTCTGCCTGGATTGTTGGCTAACAGATAAAGGATTTCAAACTCTGTAAATGTCAAATCTATTTCCTGTTTCTGTTTTCTTACCGAACGATTTATATCATCTATTTCTAATCCATTAAAACTCAAATTTGTTTTTGCATTTTCAATTACTTGAAATGCTCTTACTCCCATACTGACACAGGATATTATATGATTCAGAATTTCTTCCTCACTATCTTCAAATGTCAGAACTAGCATTTTCCCATACACATCACCTGCCTTATTACTTTTATCTACTGCTAAAGCTCTGGTCAATACAAAAGAATGATTTCCATATCCAGCCAAGCAGTACGTTATCTGCTGTTTGGTTTTTCTTATTTATCCTATATACTATAACGAAAATTATTTTTCCGGTTGTTCCAAACTGCTTCCTGATGTTTTCAGATTAAAAGCTTCTCTATCCTTAATTCTGTATTCTTGATATTAGATGTAAGTACTCTATTGTTTGGATTCACATAATAAGATTTTATATTAATCATTGTTTCCCTCCTATTTTGAAATATTTTGTTTTTTACAGTAAAACAAATCCTGCATTAACTTATTTCCTAAAATCATAAATTTTTTTTCTGAATATTATCCTTTTATGCCA
>OIYR01001380.1_pt1 | contig 12257 bp, 10 predicted proteins | sample 1588221 | NCBI WGS metagenome assembly OIYR01 (sample SAMN03283292) | human gut metagenome | biome: human-associated habitat; material: feces | host: Homo sapiens | place: Peru | collected 2012 | reverse complement strand
CCGCCGTTGGGGGCGGGGTTTTTTAAAAGAGAAAGAACTATTCTCCCTGGGTAAGGCCTTGCATCATAATGGCTTGCAGTTCTTGGTTAAGTACGGTTGCGGCCGTTTCGTTTAAGAGGCCCTTGCCTTGCGTATAGGTAATGGCCGTAATGAACGTGATAAAAGTGGCAGTGTCCGCATCTACTGCTGTTTTGGGATAGGCGGGTTGGTTAGCAATTAACAAGGAACTTAATTTAGTTAAAAGCGGTTCCACTTCGTCGGCTACTTCGTCGGAAGTTGTTTTGATTTTATTAAAGACCGCCGGGATATCCTTTTCCAAAGCCTTTTCAATGGCTTTGTCCGTATCGGTCATTTGGTTTAAATCACGGTGCGCATCAAAAATTAATAACCCCAACTGCAACGCCTGCTGGGTGTTTTTTAGCATTTGCTGGCTGACTTCCCCTTCGCTTACGGCTTGTGCTCCGGCGGAAACGGATTCTTCAATCAGCGCGCTATTGCTGGATGCGTTGGCGGCAAAAGCGGCGGTGGATAGCATAAAAGCGGTAAGTAAAACGAACAATTTTTTCATAATTCCTCCTAGATTTTACTCCTATATTAATAAAATAGTAAATAAACCACAAAAAAACTAGGGGTATTTAGGACCTATTTCGCTAGGTCAAAGGGCCTATTAAAATGCTAGGCCCATCTGCCGGGAAATATACTACAATATACAATATGATTATACCTACCATTATTGAAAAGAACGTCGGTTATGATATTTTTTCCCGCTTGCTCAAAGACCGCATTATCTTTGTCGGCGGGCGCGAAGGCGAAGTGGATACTGCCAGCGCTAATATGATTATCGCCCAACTACTTTATTTGGATGCGGACGATTCCAGCCGGGAAATCAACCTCTACATCAATTCCCCCGGCGGTATGGTAACGGCGGGTTTGGCTATTTACGATACGATGCAATTCATCAAGGCCCCGATTACCACTATTTGTATGGGGCAGGCGATGAGTTTCGGCGCGGTTTTGTTGGCTGCTGGCTCCAAGGGTAAGCGCTATGCCTTGCCGCACGCGCGCATTATGATTCACCAACCCTTAATTTGGGGCGGTGGCATTTCCGGGCAGGTAACAGATATTGAAATTGAATCTAAGGAATTGCGCGATAATAAAGAGCATCTTTTGGATATTTTGGCTAAACACACCGGGCAGGATAAGGAAAAAATCCGCCGCGACAGTGAACGCAATTATTATATGTCAGCACAAGAGGCCAAGGAGTATGGGCTGATTGACGAAGTTTTGCCTCTTAAAAAGTAACGGCTTTTTCAGTTGTTGCGAAATTCGTACAGGGAACAAAGAGTAAATCTTTGTTCCCTGTTACTTATTAGGGCCAACCATTTGCCAAATTCGTTGCAGTTTGGCGTCTTTCGGGGCTTATGTGGCATACAGCCACACCGCGCCCCGACTACATCCTCCCAACTGCTTAGAATTTGACAAATCAGGCAATCGTCTAAAAAATTTTCAGTTGGTTGTGGACGGCCCTTGTAGGACGGCTTTTTCAGTTGTTGCAAAATTCGTACGGGGGACAAAGAGTAAGTCTTTGTTCCCCGTTACTTATTAGGATAAACTATTTTCCGCCTTTGGGTAATTTCTCACCGACTTTGCCCTTGGAGCCCTTGCAGGCTACCGCTTTATTTACTTTTTGTGCCGACAAAAAGTAAGCAAAAAACTCGTCGCCCAATGCGTTATAAAAGTCAGGCTTAAACGGGTATTTTTACAACTCGCCCTATTGGCTCAAACAAGTAAAAATACTTTTCCGTTTAAACCGCCTTTTATAAAGGCAACGCAAAAGGGCGACAAGAACAGCAAAAGCCTTTGCCGTCAGCCTAATTGATTTCAATGTCTAGCCGCCTCTTGATTCTCTTACGCTAAATAGTGAAACAAATGCGTTATGACCGCAAAGAATAAAGTTTATGTTATTCTCTTTTTGGTCGTTCTTTTTAAAGGGGTTGTTCCGTTTTTTTTTTTTGTTAAAATTTGGATAATTCGCGTTGACTGTACCCAGATGTGCCCGCTGGATAAAAATGTGTATAAAAGGCCGTTTTGCTCAAATATAAAGGCCTTAACAAGGAGAAAAAATGAAAGGGTTTACTTTGATTGAACTATTAGTCGTCGTGCTTATTATTGGCATTTTGGCGGCTGTTGCTGTACCGCAGTACCAAAATGCGGTTTATAAGGCGCATTTAACCGAATTGCAAATTTTGTCTAGTCGTTTTGCGCAAGCGGCCGATACATATTATCTGGCTAATGGAGATTATCCCTACCAATGGGATGATATGGATATTGGGGTCCCACCTAAGTGTGAAATCCCAATACAGGAAGGCCTGGTTAGAGGAAATATTATTTGTCCGCGCTCGGCTTCCAACAAAATCACTTGTGATTTGATGTACGGAAAAGAGGAAAATATTGCCTGCTCTCTGTGGCAATCTTCTAACCGTTTGGTAATCTATTTTCATTGGTTTGCACATAGTGCGCATCCAAACCGCCGCGAGTGTTTGCCGGATGATAACTTAAAGCGGGGGGAAAAACTTTGTAAATCCTTGGGCGGCGTAAAAAATACTAAAACTGGCCGCTACGAACTGCCATAATCCTTTTTCTTACTCGTATCAAAATTAGCAACCAAATATCATAGTTGCTAATTTTAGGGCAATTTGATACAATTTATAAGAGTCAAAAGCGGGGGTTTTATATATATAACGCTTTTGGGAAACCTTTTATCCGTTATAGAGAGGGAAAAATTATGGCAGAAGAAATAAAAAAACAAACGCTTTCGTTGCCGACGGTAGTGCCGGCAGTCGCCATACGTGATGTGGTGATGTTTCCGGGGATGTCGCTCCCGTTATCGGTGGACCGCGAAAAATCCGTTTCGGCGGTGGAACTTGCTTTGGGTGAACCGGGCAAATATATTTTGGCCGTATCGCAGAAAAATGCGGAAATTGAGGACCCAAAAGAGGCCGATATTTACCACTTCGGCGTGATTGCGCAAATTTCGCAAAATTTAAAAATGCCCGACGGCTCTATGAAGATTTTTCTGCAAGGCTTGGCCCGTGCGCGCGTAACCAAGTTGGAAATGAACGAAGTTGCCGGGGCTTGGTTTGCTACGGTAGATTATATTGAGGAAGAGGACGATAATTCCCCGGTGGTGCAGGCCTTAATGCGCAAGGTGTTGGACGAGTTTGACCATTATGCCCGTGTGTCGCACCGGATTGCAGTGGAAGGCGTTTCCTTCCTGCGCCAAATTAATGACGCTTCTAAACTGGCCGATACGGTGGCTTCCAATATGCTCGTCAAAACCGAGCAGCGCCAAGAAATTTTGGAAGCGGTCCACATCAAAGACCGCTTGGAAAAAATCTTAAAACTAATTACCAGCGAAGTGGAAATTTTGGGTTTAGAGGAAAAAATCCACTCCAAGGTCCGCGCTCAAATTGAAAAGAACCAAAAAGAATATTATTTGAACGAGCAAATGAAGGCGATTCAAAAGGAACTCAGCCAAAAAGATGATTTCCAAAAAGAATTGGATGCCTTGCGCGTAAAAATTAAAAAGAACGGTCTGCCGCCGCAGGCCAAAGAAGCGGCAGAAAAAGAAATTGAACGTTTGTCCAAAATGGCACCGTTCTCGCCGGAGGCGACGGTTTCACGCACCTATTTGGATTGGCTCGTCAATATGCCTTGGAACCACACGACGGAGGATGTGCTGGATTTAAAAGAGGCCAAAAAGATTTTGGATGAGGACCATTTTGGTTTGGAAAAACCCAAAGAACGCATATTGGAATATTTGGCTGTCAGTAAATTAAATAATTCTCTGCGCGGGCCGGTGCTCTGCTTTGCGGGTGCGCCCGGCGTGGGGAAAACATCTTTGGCTAAATCCATTGCCCGCGCCATCGGCCGCAAATTTGTGCGGATGTCTTTGGGCGGAGTGCGGGACGAAAGCGAAATCCGCGGCCACCGCAGAACGTATATCGGTTCTATGCCGGGGCGCATTATCCAGGGTATCAGCAAGGCCAAGAGTATGAACCCGGTATTCCTGCTGGACGAAATTGATAAAATGGGCAGCGACTGGCGCGGCGACCCTGCGGCGGCACTTTTGGAACTGTTGGACCCGGAACAAAACAAAGAGTTTACCGACCACTTTTTGGACGTGCCGTTTGATGTTTCCAAGGTAATGTTTATTACCACGGCAAACTCGTTGGCTAATATTCCGTCCACCTTGCGCGACCGCTTGGAAATTATTGATTTTGACGGTTACACCGAGTACGAAAAACACGATATCGTGGATAAATACCTCTTGCCCAAACAAATGAAGATGCACGGGTTAAAGGAGGGACAGTTGGAAGTAACGCACGAAGCCGTAGCCCTTTTAATGCGCGACTATGTGCGCGAAGCCGGGGTGCGCAATTTGGACCGCGAAATCGGATCTCTGTGCCGCAAGGCCGCCAAAAAAATTGTAGATGGTTCTAAAAAAGTAGTGGTTACCAAAGATAACCTGCACGAGTTTTTGGGGGTGCCGCGCTATTCCAACTTTGCTACCGAGGAAAACGGTGTCGGTATTGCTACGGGGCTTGCGTGGACGAGCGTAGGTGGCGAAACGCTGTCTATTGAAGCCACTAAAATACCGGGCAAAGGCCAACTGATTTTGACGGGTATGCTCGGTAATGTAATGAAGGAGTCTGTCCGGGCTGCGCTGACGTATGCCAGAAGCCGCGGCTATGGCAAAGATGTAGATTTTGACAAGACGGACTTTCACGTCCACTTCCCCGAAGGAGCCGTGCCGAAAGACGGTCCGTCTGCGGGTAGCGTGATTACGACCGCCCTAACCAGCCTTTTGACGGGTCTCCCTGTTAAAAAGCATTTGGCAATGACCGGTGAGGTAACTATTACGGGCCGCGTGCTTCCTGTCGGCGGTATTAAAGAAAAGTTTTTAGCCGCTTACCGCGAAGGGGTCAAGACGATTCTTTATCCGCACACGAACGAAAAAGATGTGTCCGAACTTCCGGAACGGGTCCGAAAGGAACTCACTTTAATTCCGGTAAAACATATGGACGAAGTTTTGCCGCTATCGTTGGAAGGGTGGAAGGAGTTTGAAGCCAAGTTGAATAAAAAACACGGTTCCAAAAAATCTGCCAAGACACATAAAAAATCTCTTCCGGCGCGTGTAACACCGGCCAAAAAGACGGTTAAAAAAGCAGTTAAAAAAGCCACGCCCAAGGCGAAAAAAACCGTTAAAAAGGCCCCTGCGCATAAGGCTGTTAAAGCCAAGGCCAAAAAGCGCAAATAAGTAGTTTTTATAAACCCGGCCGAGTTGCAAAGGCCGGGTTTTCTAACCCAATAAAGGCCTTGTTCCTGACGCTTTGGCCCATTATACTTTAAGTAAGGGGGAAATATGATAAAAAGAGTCCCATATAATTTTAATGCCCAAAAGAACTTGGACATTCTTTCCAAAGCCGCCTTTTTAACCACGAAGTCCGGCAATAAAATAAACACAATGGTTATCGGGTGGGGAACGATTGGTATCTTGTGGCGGCTGCCCGTATTTAACACGGTAGTGCGCCAGAACCGCTTTACCTACGAGCAAATTGAGAAATCGCACGAGTTTACCGTTACGATTCCGTATGTAAACTTGCCGCAGGCTGTGGCTGTGTGCGGAACCAAATCCGGGCGCGATATGGATAAACTGGCCGCGTGCGGGTTAAAAACCGTAAAAGGGCAAAAAATCGCTACCCCGGTGCTTGACGTGCCCGGTATGCACTTTGAGTGCAAGGTAATGTATGGCCGTTTAATGGGGGCGGAGAATTTAAATAAGGCGCTTGCCGAATTGTGGTATAACAAAGAGCCGGACGATTACCATATGTTTTACTTCGGTGAAATTATAGATAGTTATATTACCGAGTAGCGCGGAGCGTTGGCGAAGAGAAAAAAAATAAGTACAATACTTTTATGGACGAAAAAAACTTTAAAAGCGGTTTTGCCGTATTAGCCGGCCTGCCTAACGCGGGCAAATCTACCTTGCTTAACAACCTGGCGGGCGGACTTTTGTCGCCCGTTACCAATAAACCCCAAACCACGCGCCAAAACATTTTGGCTATTGCGGACGGGGACGACTACCAAGTGGTGTTTGTAGATACGCCCGGTTTTTTAAAGGCGCAATACAAGTTACAGCAAACAATGGTTGGCTGCATAGACCGTGCCGTGCGCGAAGATGCCGATTTAGTGATTTTTTTAGTGGATGCAACGGCGGATTATGCTTTAAACGCGTCGCTGGTGGAAAAATTAAAAACCGTTTTTTGTCCTGTCTTTTTAGCCATTAATAAAATTGACCTTGTGCAAGATGTGGCTGCACTGGACGCGTTGGAAGCGCGCATTAAGGCCGATTTAAAGATAGAAAAAACTTTCCGTATTTCTGCCGCCAACGGCACGGGTACGGATGTGTTAAAGCAGGCTGTTATTGCCTCAATGCCCAATAGCCCGGCTTACTTTCCGCCCGGCCAATGGACGGACCGTTGGGAACGCTTTTACGCGGCTGAATTTATCCGCGAGCAGATTTTTAAACTTTACCAAAAGGAAGTGCCGTATAGTACATTTGTAGAGGTTGAAAAATTTACCGAAGACCTCGGCCCTAAAAATTATATCCGCGCCAATATCCACGTGGAACGCGAAAGCCAAAAACCTATTTTAATCGGTAAGGGCGGCAGTGCAATTGCCGAACTGCGCAAGCGGGCGCAAAAGCGCATTGAAGAATTTTTGGGGCGTAAGTACCGCTTGGAACTAAATGTAGTGGTTTCGCCCAACTGGCGTAATGACACGAAATCCCTGGAAGAATTTGGCTACATCGTGCGCGACGAAAAATAAGTTTTCAGTTGCTTTTTGTAAAACCCCCGGAGCGTTGCTTGCCCCGGGGGAATTTTTTAATCGTCGTAGGTGTAAATTACCAGGCCGCTGCGTAACTTAGGTTCAAACCAAGTAGATTTGGGGGGCATAATTTGGTGCGCATCGGCTACCTTCATCAGTTCGTTCATAGAGGTCGGGAACATTGAAAAAGCCACCTTCCCCTTGTTTTGGTTTACACACTCCTCCAATGCTTTTAAGCCGCGGATACCGCCTACAAAACTGATGCGTTTGTCTGTGCGTGGGTCGCCAATGCCCAGCACAGGGCGTAACAAGTTGTTTTGTAAAATACTCACGTCCAATACGTCCACCGGGTCATCGGGGTTAAAGGTGCCTTTTTTGGCAGTTAATGTGTACCATTTTCCGCCTAAATACATACCAAAGGTATGGCGTTTGGTGGGGCGGTTCTGCCCGGTTTCTTCTACTGTAAATTTTTCTCCGATTTTGGCTAAAAATTCCTTTTCCGTCAATCCGTTTAAATCTTGCACCACGCGGTTGTAGTCCATTACATACAACTGGCTGGCCGGAAAAATTACACTTAAAAAAAAGTTATATTTTTCCTTGCCTGTATGTTTGGGATTATGTGCCTTATGTTGGCGGGCCACATTGCTTGCGGCGGCGGAGCGGTGGTGTCCGTCTGCAATATAGAGCGTGGGAATTTCTTTAAATGCGTCTGTCAGAAAAGCAATATCCTGCGGGTTATCAATTACCCACAAGGCGTGTTTAATATGGTCGTCAGTGGTAAATTCATACACGGGGAATTCGGCGGCGATTTCGGCTATTTTTGCGCTGATTTGTTTATTATCCGGGTACGTTAAAAACACGGGTCCTGTGGTGGCTGATAAGGTGTTGACGTGGCGTGTGCGGTCGTCCTCTTTGTCCTTACGGGTGAGTTCGTGCTTGCGCACGATACCTTTGTCGTATTCGTCGCACGAGGCAGCGGCCACCAGGCCGTATTGGGTGCGACCGTCCATTGTTTGCGCGTAAAGGTAAAAATATTCTTTCGGGTCGCGTACTAAAATGCGGTCGTGAATAAATTTATCCAGATTTTCCTTAGCCTTTTGATAAACTTCGGGGGCATACAAATCAATGTTTTCCGGCAAATCTATTTCAGGTTTATCAATATGTAAAAAAGAAATAGAATTGCCTTTTGCCATTTCGCGCGCTTCTGCCGAGTTTAACACATCGTAGGGCGGGCAGGCTATTTTTTCCGCGTGGGCGGCGGGACGAAGCCCTTTAAAGGGTTTAATGGTTGCCATTTAGTTCACCTTAAATAAAAATTTACCTGTGGAAGCGTATTCGTTGATAATTTCTACCGCACGTTCAGCCACGGCATCTTGTGCTTGTTCGGTGCTTGCGCCGATATGGTGTGTGCCGTAAAAGTTTTCCACACCGGCAAAGGGCGCGTAATCAAAGGTTTTATCGGCGGCTTTGGGTTCGTGTTCATATACGTCCAAGGCGGCGCGGATTTGTTTGTTTTTCATTGCGTCCACTAAATCTGCTGTAACCACCAAACCGCCGCGTGCAGTATTGATAAACGTAGCACCGGGTTTCATAGCATCAAAAAACTTTTTGTTAAACAGACCGTGTGTTTGCGGAGTGTCCGGCAGGTGAACGGTAATGATGTCGCACACTGCGGCTAATTGGTAAATATCCGTTTGCGGGGTAATGTGCATTTTTTCAAAAATATCTGTTGAGGCAAAGGGGTCGTATGCGGTGATTTTCATCCCAAAAGCGGTGGCGCGTTTGGCTACCTCTTGTCCGATATGCCCAAGCCCGATAATGCCCAAGGTGCGCCCGAAAATCCCCTTAGATTTACTGTATTCGGCCTTGTTCCATATTCCGGCGCGCAGGTCGCGCGTATTGTGAAATAAACGGCGGTCCAGCGAGAGCATAAGCCCCATGGCCAGTTCTGCTACGGCTATGGAGTTGGTCCCCGGACAGTTGCAAACCGCTATGCCCTTTTGGGCGGCGTGTGCGGTGTCTATGGTATCGTAGCCTGCCCCGGCGCGGATAACCAGTTTTAAAGCCGTCCCGGCATCAAGCACGGCGGCGGGCACCTTGGTACTTCGTACAATTAAAATTTCGTTGTCTTTTATAGCGGTGGGCAAGGTGTTTTCGTCCAGTTCCGGGTGGTCCGTCAGGGTGTGCCCTTGCTTGGTTAAGACCTCTTTCCAGTGGGCTGGAAATTTATCAGCGATTAAAATTTTCATTTGGGTTGCTCCTTTAATTGGCGGACAATGTCGTCCACCGTTTCGGCAAGTTTTTGATATTCGCTTGTGCCTTGGATATCCACAAACGGAAAGCAGGCAATGCGCAGGGAGTTTTGTTTGACCGAGGAATATTTTTTGATACCGTCGGCTAAATTGGCGCGGCCTGTTGCTTTTAAGGCGGCGGAAATATCGGCGTCTTTAATGCTTGGGTCGGTTACTTCCAGCGTAAGCGTGGTGTAGGAACGGAATTTTTCGTCTTGAATCAGTGGAGCCAAATAGTCGCTCTTTTTTGCCCAGTCCAGCAAAAATTGCGCGTGTTGGCGGCACAACGCATCCATAGCCTTTAAACCGCCGTTGGCGTTCATCCATTTGCAGGCTTCGTTGAACATCCAGATATTGGTGGTGGAGGGGGTATTGACCGTTTGGCATTTTGTTTGGGCTTTATCTATGGCTGCTGTTAAATCAAGCGCGTAGGGCACAGAGCGGTATTTTTTAACCTCTTCGGCGCGTTTTACCGCCGCCGGGCTTAAAATAATCACGCTGGACCCGCCGCCTACGCCAAAGCATTTTTGCATAGAAAATACCATAATATCAAATTGGTTTTTAGGTAAGAGCCGCCCTCCCGCGCAAGAGGTGCAGTCCCACGCAATTAAGGTATCCGGGCCTTTGGCTTTCCAGGCTTCCTCTAAATATTCATCCGGGATTTGTACGCCCGTAGAGGTTTCGTTCGGCGTTAAAAATACTAAACTGGCATTGTAATCCGGCTTTTCTTTGGGGAAAAACTCGCCGTCGGCGGCTTCACGCACAGAGCGCACGACGTTTGGTTCTAATCGGGATAAAATTTTTTGTCCCCACAGTTTGGAAAAGGCTCCAAAGGCTAATCCGGAAACGGAGTTTTTAACCAAACTCCACATGACGGCATCCATCGCCGCCGAGGCTCCTCCTAAAAAAAAGATAACGGTGTAATCTTCCGGCAAGGAAAAAAGTTCACGCAAATTTTGCTCTGCTTCTTTGTATAAACCGTCGGTGGAAATATCCTTAGCCCGGTGGCTGCGTTCAAATAAAGTTTTATAAATCGGCGTTTCGCGGATGACGGGATGTCCCTGGCTCGGCCCGCAAGTAAAGGTAGAGGAAGGGAGTTTAGTGAGATCTAATTTTATCATTTCATACACTCCTTAATTTTTCATTTGTTAATTTTTTTATTTTACAAAAGTTTACAGGAATCGGAGCAAAAAATTTTGCCATTGTGGGTGGCCGGGTGGAGTGTTGTTGTGAAAAAACGCCAGTAACAACCACCTCCCCAATCAGCAGGTCCTAAAACAAATTCAGGGCGACGGCTTTGTTTTATAACTATCTTTGTTTATCCCGTAGCATTTTTATACGGGTTCTGCCGTTTTCCTATTTTTAAAAAGTCCTTTTTCCGTGTGTTTTTGCCCGGTGTTTTTTGGTAAAATATATTAGAAAGATTTACTTTTAGACAGGAGACCTAAATGAGTTGCGAAAAATGCACCCCCGAAGTACAGAATATGTGCTGCGTTTGCAAAGGCGCTAAGCACGAACCGGCCCCGATTCCCGAAGAAGGTAAATGGGTCAAAGCCAAACAAATTACCGACATCAGCGGTCTTACGCACGGTATTGGTTGGTGCGCTCCCCAACAGGGCGCTTGCAAACTGACGCTCAACGTCAAAAACGGCGTGATTAAAGAAGCGTTGGTGGAAACCATTGGCTGCTCCGGTATGACTCACTCCGCCGCTATGGCCGCGGAAATCTTGCCCGGTAAAACCATTTTGGAAGCCTTAAACTCCGACCTCGTTTGCGATGCTATCAATACCGCTATGCGCGAACTGTTCTTGCAAATTGTCTATGGCCGCACCCAGAGTGCCTTCTCCGACGACGGTCTGCCGATTGGCGCTGGTATGGAAGACTTGGGTAAAGGTCATCGTTCCCAAATCGGTACGATGTACGGCACCCAGGCCAAAGGCCCCCGCTACTTGGAAATGGCCGAAGGCTATGTGTTGGAAATCGGTCTTGATGCCAACAACGAAATTATCGGTTATAAATTTGTCAACCTGGGCAAAATGATGGACGCCATTAAGAAAGGTGAAGAACCGAAAGTGGCGTTTGAAAAGAACGTCAGCCAGTACGGCCGCTTTGACGAAGCCGTCAAAAAGATTGACCCCCGCAAAGAGTAAGCCCAGGAGAAAATGAATATGATTACGTTTGAAGGATACGAAAGAAGAATTGATAAAATCAACTCCGTTTTGAAAGAAAACGGCATTGCCTCCTTGGAAGAAGCCAAGGAAATCTGCACCAAAAAAGGTGTGGATGTGGAAAAAATCGTCCGCGGCATTCAGCCTATCGCTTTTGATAACGCCGTGTGGGCCTACACCGTAGGTGCCGCCATCGCGTTGAAAACCGGTGTAAAAACCGCTGCCGAAGCCGCCGAAAAAATCGGCGTAGGCTTGCAGAGTTTCTGCATCCCCGGCTCCGTAGCCGACCAGCGCGCCGTAGGCTTGGGCCACGGTAACTTGGGTGCTATGCTTTTGAGCGAAAACACCAAATGCTTCTGCTTCTTGGCCGGCCACGAAAGTTTTGCCGCTGCCGAAGGGGCTATCGGTATTGCCCGCACCGCTAACAAAGTACGCAAAACACCGCTTCGCGTTATTTTGAACGGTTTGGGTAAAGACGCTGCTTATATTATTTCCCGCGTAAACGGTTTTACCTCTGTGGAAACCGAATACAACTACAAAACGGGTGAACTCAAAATCGTAAGCGAAAAAGCCTTCTCCAATGGCGACCGCGCCAAAGTGCGCTGCTATGGCGCTGACGACGTAAACGAAGGCGTAGCGATTATGCGTCACGAAGGGGTGGACGTATCCATTACCGGTAACTCCACCAACCCGACCCGCTTCCAGCACCCGGTAGCTGGTACGTACAAGAAGGAGCGCACGCTCGCCGGTAAGCCCTACTTCTCAGTGGCTTCTGGTGGTGGTACGGGCCGCACGCTCCACCCGGACAACATGGCTGCTGGTCCTGCTTCTTACGGTATGACCGACACCATGGGCCGTATGCACTCTGACGCTCAGTTCGCAGGTTCTTCTTCAGTTCCTGCTCACG
>OIYR01001376.1_pt1 | contig 12282 bp, 8 predicted proteins | sample 1588221 | NCBI WGS metagenome assembly OIYR01 (sample SAMN03283292) | human gut metagenome | biome: human-associated habitat; material: feces | host: Homo sapiens | place: Peru | collected 2012 | reverse complement strand
CGCTCGACATATGAAGTTTTGCAGATTCTAAGCATTTCATTGACGGACAAAACCCACCTAAGAGATCTATTTGATAAGACTATTTTCAACGATGTCAAAGAACTCGAATATCCCCTTTTTAAGGGACTATTTGATTAATTAATTAACGTGTCCATTTTTTATTGGACACTAATGTTGAAACATAAATAACCATCATTTGTTGGACGAAAAATTGCAAAATCTTTCCCAAAGGAAAAAGGATCTTCTTAAATTCTAGTACATTTAAGTATATTAATCTGAGGAGATATTTATCACTATACGTAAAATAGAGTTCTGGAGCCTATCAAATGGTGCTTATTATTGATAAGGGAAAGACTTTGTTCTAAAATTTGAGAATATCCAACTGATAACTAAGAAAGAATAAACGCAATTCACTATAAAAAACTTATACCAATGTCACCAAGCACTTTATAGAGTTCCGCAATCAACAATCAAAAAGACCTCGATTTCTCCAAATGATAACTGGCATGATGGAAATATAGGTGTTTTGTACCTAACACCTATATTCCATCCGCACACTCTACTACAAGGAAGCAGAAATAGCAAGTTCAGATTTTGCAAAATTATACACCATGTTGCATGTCTGGCAAGGCCTCTTTGCTCATTAATACGTTCGTACATAATGTCGATCACATAAAAGTTTTTAAGGAATAATAGAATACTTTGCCATACTGATTGGATTAGTATATACTCAAATGTTTCTAATGAGAGATGTCTATGGATGTTACATTAGTTTTTGACCTTGCAAATGTAAAAATACTATAAACAAATAAAATATATCTAATTTTATAACGACCGTTATAATTTAATTGCTATCTTTGCACAAAAAATGAATATTTCATGATAGAACTAATATCAGGATATTCTTTTCAAATATTAAAATTCTTTACAAAATGAAAGAGCCTTTAGAATATTACAAGAGCAAACTTTGCAGGAATAAAGTACATATAAAGCGAACAGAACAAAGAAGTTCTATGTTCTTTTGTGGCAAATTAATTTTCTTTGCCATAGCTATATTGTGCCTATGCATTTGGTGGTTTGAAACGAAGTCGGTAATAATGATTGGCAGTACTTTCTGCTTCTTACTGATATACTTCTTTATGGTGTATCTAGATAACAACGAAATTAACAAAAAAGAAAAACTCGTTCGCATTAATAAGGTTATAGAGAGGGAAGTATGTAATCTTAGAGGTCAATATACTGGACATGACGGCAAAGAGTACATGTCAAGTACACATCCTTTTACATATGACATTGACATATTTGGCAAGAACTCATTGTATCAAAGTATTAATAGAACTGTAACTTGTGATGGAGCAAACAAACTATCAGAAGTTCTATCGCATACAGGTTTAGGAAAAGAAACAATTTTAATGCGACAGGCCGCTGTTCGTGAATTAGAAGCACTATCTGATTATCGGATAGAGCATATTTCGTGTTCACATATATCGACACCTTTTAGAGAACTCTTGACAAAAACAATGCCATCGTCTCTCAATGTTTTGCCTCTAAAAATACTATTGGCTTTTTCATGGTCAGTTTCGGTTGCAAACATTATTTTCCTTTTAATTTGTTGCTTAGCAAGCCTATCCATTACCATACCTGTATTAGTTATGGCTGGAATTATTTTCTTTAACGGCTCAATAAGTCTCTTTTATTTTCATAAAGGAAACCGTGTCATACAAAAATTGAAATTTTTAATATCTCTTTGTGAAAGTTATTCGCCAATTATCTCATTGAATAGAAAAGAAATATTTAAAAGTCAGATTCTATGTGATATACAAGAAAAAAATATATTTCATTCAAGACATATCCGAAAAGCAATAAATATGAATGAACTGCTGAACTTTAGAAATAATTTCATATTATGGTTTTTGTCAAACGCTACAGTCATGATAGATTTATTAGTATTGAACAAATTTGTAAAATGGGAAAGGTCTGCAATTACTGATTTACAAATCTTATTAGAAAACATAGGGCAATTAGATGCCTTTATTAGTTTAGCAACATTCAATTTCAATCACCCTAGAGCAACTGTCCCTTCTATTATGAAAAGCGGTTTAAAAGGAGTAGATGTATATCATCCTTTAATGAAATCCAACAATGCTATAGGAAATGATTATACCCAAGAAGAGTCTGTCATATCTATAATTACAGGAGCCAACATGTCAGGGAAAAGTACGTTTCTTAGAGCACTTGCTTTAAATATTGTATTGGGAAATGCAGGATGCAAAGTTTGTGCAGATTCGTTTGGTTTTAATCCAAACTTGAAATTATTTACAAGTATGAGAACGCAAGATGACATTTCAAATGGCAAGTCATATTTTAATGCTGAAATAGATAGGCTAAGTAACGCGATAGACTATTGTGTGCAGAATCCTCATACTTTGTTGATTTTGGATGAAGTTCTAAAAGGAACGAACTCGGAAGACAAATTGAAAGGTTCTATAGAATTATTAGAATATTTTTCTGGTCAGCAAATAATGGCAATTATTGCCACACACGACTTAGGTGTTACAAAATTAGAAAACATTTATGGTGTAGATAAATATGTCAATTTTTGTTTTGAAATCGAACTGACCTCTCCTATTCATTATACATATAAAATGAATCGAGGAATATGTAGGAACAAAAATGCATCGTATATTTTAAATAAGATGTTAAACTCTAAAATTAAAAGAAAATGAAAACAATAGTATTAAACACTTTTTCTTCTTTCGCAACCTTTCCTATGTTTAACCCTGCCTATATTAAAGGGTTACTATGTCGTGAAGGTATTGACAATATTCACATTGATGTAAACCAAATAACATGGAACTCTTTGTTAGAAGAGGAATTTCTAGCCAAGCTATCTTTTAACGAGGCAGTATTGGATCCTTCATTTCCTTATTCTATTATCTCATCAAATAAGGAATTTGAACTAACCAAAGCAAAAGTCTTACGTAGAATATCAAAGGCTAAGTTTCTGTTGCGTTCATCTTCTTCTATTATATTTCGAAATCTCCTATGGGCTCAGCGTGTTATTTTTAGAGCGTTGAATCTAATATATTGCCACTATGGAACATTCTTTATGACAAACATTCCTTATTGGGCTAAAGTCGGGTTTGATTTTAATGATATTAGTCAGATTTACGATATAGCTACAGATAAGACCAGTAATCCTCTTATTTGTATATTTGAAGAAAAAATGTTACCTGCCATAATAAAAGAATCGCCCAAAATCATACTAGTTGACATTATGTTTCCATGGGATATAATCCCTGCTTTGACTTTGAATATATTATTAAAAAAATATTTACCATATTGTCATATTAATTATGCAGGATTAGGATTTGATGAGTTTAGTTTTTCCAGAATACAGCACAAGATGAATAACCATAATTTCTTCTTTGGCTTTGATAGCATTTTTATGTACAGAAACGACAATGGCTTGGTACAACTTGTAAAGAATATAACCAATGGACAAAAAGTTGGGGAAATCGACAATTTATACTCTCCTAATTCTTTCGGACACATAAAGCAGGATAAGCTGTTTGATGAAACGGTTATTCCAAATTATGACGATATAGAGTGGAGTAAATACTTCTTTCCAGAAAGAATAGTTATTGATAGATTGTCATATAGATGTTTTTGGGCAAAATGCAATTTTTGTTCTATAAATTCAAATAAAAGAATAAAGCAAATGTCAAGCGTCAAACAACAAATATCTAAAGTTAAGACTCTTCACGAAAAATATGAAGTGTCTAATTTTTGGTTCTTGGATGAAGCATGTCCTATGAAATTAGCTTTAGGCTTTGCAGAAGGAATAAAGCATGAGAATATTGCATGGTCTTTAAGAACCAGATTGGACGACAAACTTACGTTTGAAGTTTTGACCAAACTTAAGGAAGCTGGATTAAAAGAATTATGGATTGGATTAGAACACGTAAATCCCAAAATACTTTCATTAATGAATAAGTCAGATTTTAATTTTGAGTATAAAACTATCGCCCAAAAGGTTTTCGACGATGCTACAGCAAATAACATAGGCTTACATTTTTGTCATATTTTAGGATTCCCGTCAGAAACAGATGAACAAAGACAAGAAGTTGCAGACTTCTACAAAATGACAAAGGACAGCATATGTAAGAAGCCATTTTTTACAACATTCAACATTTTCGGATTAATGTTAGGGAGTCCAATGTTTGAAAGTCGAGAGAAATTTGGAATAATAGAAGCTCTTGATGAAGAATCAAAATTTAATATGATAAAAGTACCCTATAAAACAATTTACAATGATGATACAGGAAATATACAAGTGATTCAACGTCTTTCTGAATGGATTTTCAGATATACTGATATTCTTGTGTGTAAAAAAGAGTTGATACCATTATGGATGTCGATATCTGACACACCATTTGAATTCTTATTAAAAAAATATTATACATATAACCCTTTCTCAAATTATGAATTGGATTGAATATCACAGCATCAAAGAACTCCCCGAAACTATTTGGGCTAAAATTGCAGGAGACAACCCTTGTCTCTCTGCAGATTTTATGGAAATAGTTGAAAATCTACACCCAAAAGATTCATATAATTATGCTGTTTTATACGACAACAAAGAAGTGGTGGGAGTTATTTTTTACTCTATTTTCAATGCGCTTTCATCTACATTAATGAAACTTTCTATAGGCCGCGTTCTTATGACGGGGACATTTGAAACCTATGGAAAGCATTGGTGGTGTAATACTTCATATATATCCGAATGTGATTTTTTTGAAATGTTTTGGCAGTTGATTCGCAAACAAAATGTTTTAGCATTTGTCATAAGAGATTTCGTATGTAATGAGTGCCAAATAAATAAGTTTTTTGGGCTTCATTCTTTTGAACACATAATTCCATATTCCGTATCATGGATAAAACTTAATGATTCATGTATGAATTTGGATGATTTCCTTTGCGAGATGTCAAAGAAACATAGAAATATGTATAAAAAGATCATAAAATCTCGCAATGATCAAAACATTTCTTTTAGAAAAGAATATGACATTAGAAAAAATTTGCATAAATTGTATCCATTGTATATCAATGTCAATAAACGAGCTAAAGAATTCAAAAGTCCGCCTATTCCTTCAAGTTTTTTTACTGGATTGGAGCGCAAATTTGGACATAATTGTTTCTGCATAATAATGTCTGTTGGAAATAAGGATATAGGCTTTGTTCTTATTATACAAGGTACAGATATTATAATTCCATTTTTGATGGGAATTGATTATAAATATAGAGAACTTCATGTATGGCATAATCTAACTATAGAATGTGTAAGATATGCAATTGAGACAAGAGTAACAAATATAGATCTTGGCTTAACAAATTTTGAGCTAAAAAAAAGACTCGGAGCAAAAAAAATAAATATAAATATGTTTGCACGATTCAAAAATAATGTAGTGAATAGGTTTTGTAAGTCATTTTTATCAAAATTATTATGAAAATAATATACGGTTGTTATCCATCTATTTTTTCATTGAAAATAGCAAATGGGTTGGTAAAACGAGGCATTCCAATCACACATATGATGTTATCAACTAAAGTTATATGTATAGAGGGACATTCTATACATGGATTGTCTGGACTCGGTTTCCTTTTTAGGCGTTTTGGTTTAAGATACACAATTTTTCAAATATTCTGTAGTGTAGTATTACCCATTGTATATTCCGTTAAAGCTTTTATACATGGTGAACGTTTATACTCGTTTAAGCAACTATGTCTGAAAAATAATATACAGATGATAAAAAGTAGTAACTTTAATGAAGACATCAAACTTATAGAAAAACCAGATATCTTTATTTCTATGTGTTTAGATCAAAAGTTAAACAATTCTTTTTTCAAAAAAATAGGAACATTATGCGTCAATGTACACCCATCGGACATACCTAATTTTGGTGGAGTTGAGCCAATAATTCAATTAAAGTTATCTTCTGAAGAACAGATGGGAATAACGATACATAATATGACAGAACAGTTGGATAATGGAGAAGCCATTATGAGAAGATATGTGTCAGCAAAAAATAAAAGTTATCTTAATTTAATGCAAGATTTTATAGATAATGGTATCTCTATGTTAGGTATTCTACACAATAACAAATGGATAAAAACAAAGTGTTCTCCCATTGAGCAAAAGTACCCATACCGTTCTTGGCCCACACATGAAGAATTGGTGCTTTTTTCAAAGCAAAACAAATATATTAAGTTAACAGATTTGTTTTAGTGACTGATAGTAAAAAAAAAAAAAATAACTTGGTACAAATATTTGATAAGTTTGGTTCTAATGACCTTGTTCCCCTTAGGTACGACAACTTCACAAAAAATATAAAAAATGTACCAAGTTATTTTTATTACTTTGCTGGACTTATAACCCAAACATATCTTTTAGGTTCTATTTCAATAAAAATCATAATTTTATAAGTTCATATAGATAATCGAAATCCTTCTTCATTTCTCTTAAATCAATACCGCTTAATGAGAACACACCAATAAAAGAGTTCCCTAAGTATATCTTCTCAAAAAGGTGTGCAAGTACAGACGCATTAGCACTTGTACTTATTTCTTTTATTTCTATGGCATGCCGTATCACTTCACACCATATATTATTTTCTATGTCATACCATTTTAAAGCTTCGTCCTTAAAAGATGGGATATTTGACAGTGCGGACATTTCTATATTGCACATAGCTTTATTGATGTTAATAATCCCCATATCATTTAAACTCTGCCGATCTCGCTCTATCATTTCTATAAAATAATTGTAAAAAGAAAGTAAGGATTGTCTATAAGCTGTAGGAACACTTTTCACTGATGATTTATTAAAAATCATAGTCTTTAGCATTTCCAGAAAGAGACCTTCCTTATTTTTAAAATAATAAACCATTGACCCCCTGCTTATATGCGAGGCTTTTTCCAACTCCGAAAATGAAACTTTTTCATATGATTTTTCAGAAAACAATCTAAAAGCATCATTCAATAATTTACTACGTGTAGCTATTCCTTTTTCCATAAAATATTACAATCATTATATATTATGCAAAAGTACAACATTATTTTGAATGGATATTATTTTTTAGATAACATTGCAAAAATCTCATATTTTTTAACTTTTATTTTATATCAATTGCCAGACTTATTTTGTTATGCAACTCATATAAATTCATAATTCAAGTAAGTTGATTACTCGAAGAAATTTGTAATTAATCGAATAGCATGTTCTATAATCAAATGTGGGCATTAGCATAAAGATACAAAACTATAATCTGAATTATATATAATAAAGTTAAATATCTTTATAAGATTTTAATTTAGGGGGGGGGGCAAATTTGCTTCATTAAAATTTTTATCATACCTTTGCAATTATAACGGTCATTATAATTTTAATTGCATATGAAATACGTAGTAAATTTAACTGGAAACAGAAATAGTATGGACGGTTCTATACTTGGTAAAGTTGAAGATTTCAAAGTAGAAATGAATCAACATGAGAAAGAGGAGTTGAATAATTACAAGAAACATCCTCACATGAGTGCGTGTGATAGAAAATCCATTGTTCACAATCGTTTTAACAACAGAGATGTAGAACTCATTATGTTTGGAACGAATAGTTATTTGGGAGCGACAATCTTTCCTGAAGCCATCGAAAAAGCCATTGAGGTTACCAAAAAATTCGGAATTGGCTCTGGTGGCGTTCCATTGCTGACAGGAACTTCTATTTATCAAAATGAATTGGAAAATATTATTTCCAAGAAAACTGGTTTTGATGATACAATTTTGTTTTCATCTGGATATACAGCAAATTTAGGAGTCATATCAGGACTAATGCGCCCAAATCATTTGATCATACACGACAAATTAACGCATGCAAGTTTATTAGATGCAACTGTCTTATCTGGTGCCAAGATGGCACGCTTTCGCCACGGGGACATGAAGGGATTAGAAAGACTATTGGCAGCTAATGTTGATAAATACCCCAATGGTATTTTAGTTGTAACTGATGGAGTTTTTAGTATGGATGGCGACATAGCTAATCTTCCAGAGATTATTTCCATTATAAGAAAGTATAATGCATTGTTATTGATTGACGATGCGCATGCCATAGGTGTGATAGGTAAGAATGGTGCAGGAACATTATCTCATTACAACATAAAAGAACGTGAGAATATTATAGTAACAGGAACTCTAAGTAAGGCTATAGGAACTGTAGGAGGATATATTACTGCTTCGCAGGATATTATAGATTATTTACGCATATATGCACGTAGCAATATGTTTTCAACATCGTTGCCACCTTCTGTATGTGCAGGTGCCATAGAAGTTTTTAAAAAGATGGATAGTTCAAACGTCGTTGCGAAACTGAAAGAAAATACTATCTATATGAAACGGGCATTTACAGAAGCAGGATTTAATATTTTAAATACAGAAACACCTATCATACCCCTTATTGTTGGTGATGACATGGCCCTAACATATATGGTAAAGGACGCTTTTGATAGAGGGTATTTTGTAAATGCCATATTTTCTCCAGCAGTTCCTGCAAATTTATCAAGATTCCGAATTAGCGTCATGGCCAGCCATACAAAGGACGATATGGATGGACTTGTAAAGCTAATGATTTCATTGTTTGAAAAATACAAAATTCCTAGATATGTTCAGTAACATTACAACCAAATGGAGTACTACCGTAGATGATATAAATCCAGAAGACTGGATAAGCATATATGGTACAGATATTATAAAAAGCCAGAATTTTTTCAAAGCAAATGAAAATTCTGGCTTTGAAGGGGTTACATTTTATTATCTTCAAGTGTTTGTGAATGCTAAAATCGCAGCCATTGTTCCTTGCTTCAATTACAATATTGATTTGGTAAATCTAACAACATCCTTATTTGTAAAAAAAAGCATTAGACGTATTCGCAAAATTAAGCCCTCTTTCTGCCAACTGTCTACATTTGTTACAGGATCTTACGCTGCAACATGCGAACATTTCATAGAGTTCAGTACTTCATTAAAAGAAAATGAAATCAGAAATGTATCGTCTGTAATAAAAAACGAAATAACAAAGAAAAGTCTTGAAACGAAAGCAAAACTGATATTCGTTAAAGATGTGAGAGAGCATGACTTACAACATGTCAAAGATGTTCTTTCAACAGATTTTTATTTTTATATTTCATTCCCAACAACAGCTATTCCGATATTGGCCATGCCATATCCTCAGGCTTTGCGTAAAAAGAACAGAAAACGATATAAAAAATTCAAGAAAGACTTTGACGACAACTTCTATTGGACAACGGTAAATGATTTTGGAGGAGAGAAAGCTGTAGAATTTTACAATCTCTATAAAGCTGTATTAAACAAAGCAAAAAATAAATTTGAGTTTTTAAATGCTAAATTCTTTGAATTATTGAAAGAACTCATGGGAGAACACGTCTTTTTATTGACAGCAAAAGATAAAACAACACATGAGATTAGGGTTATGGAGTTAGTCTTTGAAGATGAAGAAAAACTTATACCTTTATATTTAGGAATAAAGTATAAAGCAGATGATACAAAAGTATTATATCTTAACACGATATTCCGTACCGTAAAAGAGGCGGAGAGAAAGAATAAAGCGTATGTAGATTTAGGACAGACAAGTTATTATCCGAAAGTAATGTCCGGTGCACTCGTCGAGAACATTTACTATGGATTTTGGGCAAAAGGAAGCCTAATGAGATTCTTGATAAAAAATGTTTTTGGGAAAGTATTTGTACAACCTCAAATTCCAGAACATGTCTATTTGTCTGAGCACACAGATTCCGCTCATAAACTATTGGAGAAATACAATTTTATATTGGAAAATTAAAAGTTGAAAACAATCTGATATATTTGATTTTCCTATAGTTTGTTTTTTATTTTTATAAAAGATCCGTGGTATTTATCTATGCCGCGGATTTTTTATAATGCATATTCCTAACGCTGTAGGATTTTTCATATGGGGTAATGCTTTTTTAAGGTTGTTAGTAAGTTTTTCATGCGCAAATTAAACAAGCAAGTGCAAAATTACCAAGTATTTCTGTAAAAGCACTCTCCTATTGTTGAAAAATCTAATTTCTTTCTAAGTCTCTATCATTGATTTTTTCATACGTAAATTGTTATCGTCCAACATTACTGTAGGACATATGTTTTAAACTAATTTTATATTTACGTGAGTTTTTGACACAAGAAAGAATAGTACTTATAAGACCTATAAGTGCAACTGTAAAATACAGCATTTTTATGTAACAGCTAAGATTTAAAAGTTTCATACACGTGTCCATAAGCCACAGTCTTTGCCGCTTAGCTGTTGAGACCAATTTCATTATCGGACTATGGGTGTTCCAGTAAGAATCGGCCTAAGATAGAGTGTTGTCTCAAGATTTAGTTGCCTTCATTTCTTTCTCAAGACTAACTTTGTACCCAAGTCTTTTTAATTCTGCTGTCAGGTAAACTTTTCGCTTCTTCTCAATCTTGGCTTGCATATATTGAGCACCCGACTCATGGTATCTTGCCCCTGTTCTGAGAATAAGATACGCAGCAGTTAATTGAGAGTGTGCAACAGCAATCAAGGCACGCTTTTTTCCACGTCTGGCACTGATACGGTGGTAACGTTCACTGAAGAATGTGTTCTTGGTACGGGTCGCAGCCCACGCTGCCTCTGTCAGGACAGCCTTTACTTGTTTGTTACCGTGAGTGATTCTTCCGCTTTTTTTACCAACACTCTCATTATTGCCAGGGCAGATACCTGCCCAAGATGCCAAATGCTTCTCGGACGGGAAAGCTGACATGTCAAGACCAATTTCAGAAACAAGGTCTTCGACTATCTTGGTGTTAAAACCAGGTATCTCCTTCAGTAATTCCAGCACATTGTCATACTTAATAAGCATGTCCTTGATACGCTTGGACAATTCATCAACGAGATCTTGCGTTTGAGCAATGCTCTTACGAATCATCTGAAGCATATATATATGGTGCTCCTCGACAAAGCCTGTGCAAGCCTCCAACAATCCTTGCGGACTAGCCGACAGTTTCTTGTGATAAACACTTTCTATGTCAGCCATTGTTAACTTACGACCTTCGCAAAGCATAACTATCAAAGCCGTTGCTGTAACACCTGAGGTATTGGCAACAACACTTGAAAGCTTAATGTTGCAGTCTTCCAAGACGCGCATCATGCGATTCTTTTCTGTCTCCATTGTCTGGATGAGCTTATTACGATAGCGAGTTAAGTCGCGCAACTGACGCTGTTCTTTTGGAGGTATGTAACTTGGTTTTAACAGACCTGCAAGAAGTAACTTGCAAATCCATTCGCTATCCATCTTGTCTGTCTTGTGTCCTGGTACATTCTTGATATGTCGGGTGTTCACTATCCAGACATTTGGAATATCTGCCTCCAAGACACGCATTACTGGTTTCCAATAAACACCGGTACTCTCCATTGCAACATGGGTAATACCATTAGCCAACAGCCATTCTTTCTGTCAAACAACTCGTGAAGGTGTTAAAAGAGCGAGTCTCCTTTTGGATTCCGACACAGTCAATTGTTGCCACCACCTTCAAATGGACGTCGATACCGCAGCCTCGCTGGATCAACTGAGGGAATGTAACGTTAGTTATAATTGATCAATGTTGGTTATACGCAACAAAGATAGCATACTATTCCCAATTTACATTCGCTTTGACGTGATTTTTTATCTCATGGATATTTCATTAAACTTTATTTTATAGATAGGATTAGATTCATTGGATTAATACTCTTGCCATCTTTTTTGCATGTAAGATGGAGATGGCTGCCAGTACTACGACCAGTATTGCCAGTGACACCAACTATGATACCAGGATAAACATATTCTCCTTTACGAACCATGATAGAGGATAAATGGCAATAGCTGACATGGTAATTGCCATGCCGCAATGTAACATAGTTGCCAGAACGACTGTCATACCCTATCTTTTCAACAATACCCTCCATCATGGAATAGGCAGGTTCATTCTTCGCACGAAGATCCAAACCATTGTGCCATGATTGTTTTCCTATGATAGGGTCACGACGATAGCCGTAAGGACTGGTGACTTTGATTGATTTCAGTGGATAAGTGAAGCTTGGATAGCTACTTGTCCACTGTTTTTGTTTGCTATCCACAGAGTCTGTTTCCTGTTGAAGTAGATTTGCTTGTATAGAATCTACAGGTTGATTGG
>OIYR01001371.1_pt1 | contig 12317 bp, 15 predicted proteins | sample 1588221 | NCBI WGS metagenome assembly OIYR01 (sample SAMN03283292) | human gut metagenome | biome: human-associated habitat; material: feces | host: Homo sapiens | place: Peru | collected 2012 | reverse complement strand
CTAAACTCGGAGCATCCACCTTTGGAGTGGGTGCTTTCTGTTTAATTAGATATTATCATCTTATGACCGATAATTCAAGAGGTTTCACTAATTTGGATAATTTTTTACAGTAAGTCTGTCAGTTCCTTTTTTGACAACCATACTGTCATCAAGCAGGTGTTGCTTGATTTCTTCGATATTTTCATTGATATGTTGCAAACTGTCAGCATACTCTTCTTCTGAATATTCATCTTTAGCATTTATCATATTTTCACGAATTTCCAGAGCTTTCATGTAGGTACAGAGTTTTTTATTGATGAGGTTGTTCTTAAAGGACAGCTTAACAGTAGTAGGTTTGAAATTGCCCGCATCGTCCTTATCTGCCTCAAATTTCATATCGATCTGGTCATCCAGTTTAAACAGTAATGATAATACATCAGAAACTGTTTCTATATCAAAATCCATGAAAATGTTAATGCTGATGCCTAGTGCATTGGCAATCTTTAAAAGCTGGTCAGGCTTTGGATTACGAATTTCATATTCATATTTTTTTATTGTTGCGGAATTTATGCCGGACAATTGACCAAGCGTTTCCTGTGATATTCCACGCATATTGCGAAAGTATTTAATCTTTTCTCCAGTAGTCATAAAAAATGCTCCTTTATGATTTGTTACCCATATTCTATCACAATGGGACACATTTGTGTATAAGAATTTGATTAAATTGCTTGACAGACACAAATGTGTACTATATAATACGGATAAACAAGGTCGCAAAAGTGTACTGAAATATAAATAGGAAGGAGAACACAATATGGAGAATACGATGAAGATGTATGTAACAGCAGATGAAGCTGCACAGATTCTTGGAGTATCAAGAGGATATGCTTACAAAATCATTCGTGGTCTTAATAATGAATTGAAAAAAAAGGCTATCGAGTGATTTCAGGCAAGGTACCTACAAAGTATTTTGAAGAAAAGTTTTATGGTATGGCAGTTGGTTAAAGGAGAGGAGATGATGATATGCCAGCTACACGAGATGGTAAAACATGGCGCAGCCAGTTCTATTATGAGGACTGGCAGGGTGTACGCCATAAAAAGAACAAAAGAGGCTTTAAGACAAAAGCTGAAGCAGAGGAGTGGGAGCGTAACTTCCGGCAACAGCAGAGAAAAGATTTGGATATTAACTTTGAGAATTTTGTTGAAATCTATTTTGCTGATATGGAGAACCGGTTTAGAGAAAGCACAATCAAGAATAAAAGATATGTGTTTGATTTAAAGGTTACGCCGTATTTTAAGAAGAAAAAGATGTGTGAGATAATAGAGGACTGGAAACTAAAACGAGTCTTAAGGCGGCACTTGCTACCAGAGTATTTGCAAGTGAGGGTAAGGGGAACACCGAATGGAAGCAGTGGGCAGAGGCGGAGAAAGATTATATTGCACTTATTATGCGTCGATACGGGATTGATTGGAAGAAGAAAAACACGCACAATCTGCATTTATCCGTATTGGATTATAAGAAGCAGGAGCGAGCGAAGGAAGTGGCTGCACTTGAGGAGGAGATAGAGGGTGCACAGGTTGTCCTGGAATTAAAAGAGGAACGGATTGAGTCTCTGGAAAAAGAAATCGAAAGTAAGCGAGATGATTTCAGAAAAGAACAGTCTGAGGCTCAAAAGAAGCTGGATGATACCATAGCCGAAAATCACAAATTACAGTCGGAAACAACGGATTTACGCTTAAAGAATTCGGAATTACGGCTGGAATATTATGAGAATATAGATAAGCTCACGGATAAACAGAAGGCAATTGAGGTGGCGAAAAAAGAGGCAGACAAGTGGATGATGATATTGGATACTGCAAAATTACAGACTGAACGGGCTGAATTTGAACTGGAAGAGGCGGAAAGGCTTAAGAAGGAACTGCTTGGTGCGGTCGATGGAGATGATTATCTGAAGGAACAGGTGATAGAACTGAGATACCAAAAACAAATCTTGCGGGAGGAAAATCGTAGTCTAAAGGACAAGCTGGAAAAGGCATATGAGTTTATGAAACAGTTTGTGATTGGCGGAATTAATCTGCTGGAGAAGTTTATGGAGTGGATCGGAGAGAAGGTTAAGGATGTTGGGAGAGGAAGGTGAAAAGAAAAGAGCCGTTATTGTGAAAATAGCGGCTCCTACTATTTAATGGTATTTAAGAATTCGTGTTCTAATTGGTTTGATAATTCTATTAAATTAACAGTATCACGTAAACATTCACGTTGCTCTTGATTATCAATAATTGAATCGATTATTGGGTCGTTATGTAAAAAGTTTGACAACGACAATTTGTATTTTATTTGGACTTCTTGTTCATAAAATGCAATTCTTATAATGGGATTAAGTTTTGCAATTTGTGCAAGTGCATCGTCGTGTGTTGCAAATGCTTGTAGTATAATTGCATTATATTTATGGGATTGTACCGACATTTCCGTTGGGATATCCCATAAATGAAAAAGATCCCAAGCCATACCTTCGATTTTTTTAAGTTTATCTTTGGCTCCAGGCTGTATTTTTTGAAAAAAATCAGATACGCAATTATATGATTTTTCAAAATACCAATATGCAAGTAATAGACCAGATTCCAAGTAGATGCCGAGAGTAGTATTAATAAAATCCACCAGTTCGATAAGCTTGTTTCTTGGGCTTTTTTTGCTACAAAATTCAATAATATATACTTTTAATAAAAAGCAATATATGCTACGAACTCTTTTTTCATCATTTTTTTCGTAGAAACGAGAGTATTTCATTTGAGACCAAGCATCATCTGCATGATTGTAGGCAATAATATCTGGAGAACAGGGGAGAGAATAAAGTTGTTGTAAAGATAAATTGGAAAAACTAAAGAAACTTAACAAACATTCATACGCACGTGCCTCATTTTTCATACCAGATGAATTTAAACTATCTTCGAGCAAATATGGAGATATATTTAAATCCAAATCATTTTCCTTTATGTATATAAGAAAGTTAAAAAAATCTGGATCTATTGGTTTGCTTTTTAATATACGAGGTAACATAGATGCGATATTGGAATCTATATTAACTGAATATGCGGTTTTAATAGCGATTATATTCTTTTTATCCAATAGCATAGAAGTTGTTATAATGGCTGTGTTTGCATAATTTCCTAAATTAACTATGCTATATTTTGAAAGACTGTAATCATGGATGATATGTCGGAAATTAGTTGTTTGGTTTCCGTCAAACAATAAAAAAGTTATTTTTTTAGCTGGTTCATAGTTTTTGAACTTTTCTAAACAGGATATAGGGTTTTTTGCATGAAGGACTTCAGCGATTATCTGTTGTATCTCTTTAGGCCACATATACATAGTAGGTCACCTCGCAGTATCTATATTAATATGAAACAGTTATAAACCAAGAAAATCCAAAGGAATTTCGTTGTAAAAATAGTGACATCCCATATTCACTATGTAATCTAAGGTATCACGATAGCGTTCGTCCAAAAACCAATCGTTAAATATATAAATGAATTCAACATCAAAATGCAAAGGGTTGAAAAGCTTTTGATATTCTAGCTTTTTGAAATGACAACCAGGAAGTTTTTCGTCAACAGAACCAGCACAATTTTGAAATTTTTTCTCAATTACGTAGACTATATTGTTTGTAAAATTAATAAAAGCTTCGTCAGGTCTCCATTCTTTGGAGTTATAATCATAATAATTAATTCCTCGTGGATTAGGGAAATATGTATATAATTTTTTTTGTGGAACAGACATACCGATTTGCTGTGTGCCGCGATAAACAGTATAATTAATAACATCATAACCGGCATTACACAATGCATCATCTAAAGATGTGGTTTGTTCGAAGTGTAGTCCGTTTTGATTTGTGCGAGCTCCACCACCATGGATATTAGGGTTTCTTGGCATAAGCTATACCTCCTAAAAAAATTCGCTGATCTCAACACCAAGTGCATTTGCAATCTGGTTAAGCACCGAGATAGAAAGACTCTTATCACAGCCGGCGGCCTCGATTTTTGATAGATAGCTGATGCTGATTTTTGCCCGCTCTGCAAGTTGTACTTGTGTTAATTTGGCTTGTTCTCTGTAATGCTTTATATTTGCACCTATAACACGATATAGGTCAGTATCGTTTTCAAAATGCATGTCAGTACCTCTTTCACTATTTGTGAATATTATCGCATGAAATATAGTTCAAACAAATTCACTTATAGTGAAAGAAAATTGCTATGGATTTTCCAGAAAAATTGAGTTACAATAGATAAATCAAAATAAAAGAAGGAGGTATGTCTTATAAGTTTACAACCAAATAATTTTAGGCTTGAACCAACAACAGTCTGGTCCTTTCCAGACAGAGGAAGTTGGGCAACGCATTCAGGAAAGTATCGAGGTAATTGGTCTCCGTATGTACCAAGAAATCTGATACTTCGCTATTCAAAGCCGGGAGACTGGCTCTTAGATCAATTTATGGGTAGTGGAACAACCTTGGTAGAGGCAAAGCTACTCAATCGTCATGCGGTAGGTGTTGATATCAATCCGCAATCTGTTTCAATATCTGAAACAAATTTACAATTCCAATGTGAATCCAAATCAAAAATATTTACACGAAATGGTAATGCTACAGATTTGCATTTTATTAAAGATAGTCGAATTGACTTTATTTGTACGCATCCACCATATGCAAATATCATTAAATACAGTAAAGGGATAGAAGGGGATATCTCATTGCTTGCTGTAGATGAATTTTTATCTGAAATGAAAAAGGTAGCAGATGAATCATTTCGAGTTCTGAAAAGAGGTAAAATGTGTGCAGTTATGATTGGGGATGTAAGAAAATATGGAAAAGTAATTCCTTTAGGATTTCGTATGATGGAATGCTTTTTACAGGCAGGATTTGTGAATAAAGAGATTATTATTAAAGAACAGCACAATTGTCGTTCTACTGATTATTGGGAGGCACAAAATAATAATTTTTTACTTCTGGCACACGAGTACATATTTGTTTTTCAGAAGTAAGATGATTCACAAAGAGTGAAAGTTTTGGTTGTTATTTTGTATGTTTGCAAGTATAATGGATATGTAAAAGATTGCCCGTTATGGACATAGAGAAGAGGAATCAAAATGAGTAATTCAAGTGTTGCTCCATTTGTGAAATGGGCTGGTGGTAAGCGTCAGTTGATTCCACAGATAAAGGAAAGAATGCCTAAACATTATAAGGATTATTATGAGCCATTTGTGGGTGGCGGTGCAGTTACATTTGAATTGCTGCCTGCAAATGCTCTGATAAATGACATAAACAAAGCATTGATAAATGCATACAAGCAGATATGTAATGCACCGAAAGTATTTATGAAGGCTGTAAATAAGCTTGATGAAGAAATGTGGGAAGATGGTAAGGAATACTATTATTCTCTGCGTGAGCATTACAATGATAAGCTGATGAAAGCAGAATATGATGTGGAATTGGCTGCGTTGTTTGTCTTTATCAATAAGCATTGTTTTAATGGATTATATCGTGTAAACGGCAAAGGATTATTTAATGTTCCGTATAACAATAGCCGTCGGACTTCTGTTGATGAGGAGGCTATTATGGCTACTTCAAAGTATTTGCAAGGCGTAACTATTATAGATGGTGATTTTGAAGTAGCGTGTAAGGATGCGAAAAAAGGTGATTTTGTATTTATCGACAGTCCGTATGCACCATTGAATCCAACATCTTTTGAGTCGTATACCAAAGAGGGATTTGATATAGAAAGCCATAAACGATTGGCGGAGCTTTATGATGAATTAACAGCCAGAGGTTGCTATTGCATGCTCACAAACCATAATACAGAGTTGATAAATGAGCTATATGGGAACAAAGGTTACAAAATAGATGTTGTAAGTGTTAAGCGTATGATTAATTCGGATGCATCCAACAGGGTTGGTGAAGAAGTGATTATATGCAATTACTAATGGAGTCGAGATAATGGAGAACTTATTTACAAAGAAAGTGCCATTATATTTCGAGACAGAAGAATCACAGTTAATCTTAGGTGATTCATTTAAAATTCTAACAAAAATGAAACCGGAATCTGTAGATATGATATTTGCAGATCCACCGTATTTTTTAAGTAACGATGGTATTACTTGTCAAGGTGGTAAAATGGTTTCAGTTAATAAAGGCTCATGGGATAAGCTTTCAGAAAGTGGAACCAGCGTCGAAGAAAAACATAAGTTTAACAGAAAGTGGATTGGGTTATGTAAGAGAGTACTAAAGCCAAACGGCACAATATGGATATCAGGAACATTACACAATATATATTCGATTGGTATGGCATTGGAGCAGGAAGGCTTCAAGATAATCAATAATATTACATGGCAGAAAACAAACCCACCACCAAACTTAGCATGTCGATGCTTCACACATTCTACCGAGACTATCTTATGGGCAAGGAAGAATGAAAAGAAGTCTCGGCATTTTTTTAATTATCAGAAAATGAAAGAAATGAATGGTGGCAAGCAGATGAAGGATGTGTGGCCGGGTTCATTGACAAAGCCATCTGAGAAGACAGAGGGAAAGCATCCTACACAGAAGCCGGAATATTTGCTGGAAAGAATAGTATTGGCATCTACGGAAGGGGGACAGGTTATATTAGATCCATTCTGTGGCTCAGGAACCACAGGGGTGGAGGCAGTAAGATTTGGGCGAAAGTTTATAGGAATTGATGTTAGTGAAGAATACTTAGAGATATCTAAGAGACGATTGGAGAAGGTACTAGAGTGAGAAAAAACATTGAAATATCTAATGAAAAGATAAATGAATTTTTGGAACAGTTTTATGGTTATTTTGAAAGCGGATATGCATTCGAGGAATTTTTAAAAGTGTATCTTGAAAAGATAGGTTTAGATGAGGTTGTTGTAACTCAGCGTTCTTCAGATGGTGGAATTGACTTAGAGGCTGTAAGATATGGTGTTGGTGGTTTTGCTGGGGCAGATGCTGTTGATTATTTTGTTCAGGCAAAGAGAAATAAACCAGGGACCACAATTCCTATTGAAAAAGTTAGGGCACTTAGAGGTGTGATGCCATCGGGAAGTAAAGGGATATTTATTACGACTGCAAGCTATTCAAAAAAGACAGAAGAATTTGTAGATGCCGATCCATCACGTCCGATAATACTTATAGATGGTAAATCACTTGTTGAAAGCTGTATTGACAATGAGATTGGTTTTATTTTTACGCCAGTATTTAGTAAAGGTGCAATGGATGCTTTGAAGGATGAAACTGATGATTTGGTAAATGCAGATGGAATAATAGATGAAAAAAACGAAGGGGTTAAGCTGGTTGTAGATAAACAGATTTCAGCTAATGATATTCGGGCAAGAATATTAAGATTGCCAAAAGCTATTACAAATCTGTTACCAGATGACGCACATAAAGTTAAGGTGATATTTAATGGATTGTCATCTAAAGAATTAACAATAGCAAAAAATAGAGGGTACCTTGCAGGTGTAACAGATTTGTATAAGGAATCAGGGTTAATTACTGAGGATGGTTCATACAATCCATGTAAAGCTATTTGGAAATTTTCTGAAGATAAAATAGATATTACTATAAAGGAGCATTAGTAGATGAGAAATTTTGATGAATGGCTGAGTAAATTCAGACCAAGTATATCAGGCTATGATTATTACATAGATTTTGAAAAGGTAATTAAGAATGTCGATGAAATCAAGGTAGAGCTTAACATTCTGAATTCATTAATAGGTTCTAAAAACATAGAAAATGAGTTCGAAAAGATTGTAACAAAGTATCCAGAAACATTAAAATGCATTCCATTATTGCTTGCAGTTCGTGGCAATGAGATTTATGCACAGGATGAGGAAGGTGCATTTCTGTATAATTTCAAGCAGATGAATTATAGCGTGGAGCAGTACAAGGTATTCATGCGTAAGACTGGATTGTTTGATATGATTGCAAATCATATTGTGAATAACCTAGTCGACTATGCATTAGGTATTGAAACAGGTCTGGACTCTAATGGTCGTAAAAATCGTGGCGGTCATCAGATGGAGAATTTGGTTGAAAAATACATCGTGGCAGCAGGATTTAAAAAGGATGTAAATTACTTTAAAGAAATGTATCTGAAGGACATTGAAGCAAAATGGAATATTGATTTATCAGCACTTTCGAATCAGGGGAAAGCAGCAAAGAGATTTGATTTTGTGATTAAGACGGATAAGATGATATATGCAATTGAAACCAATTTCTATGCGAGTGGTGGTTCAAAGTTAAATGAAACGGCAAGAAGTTATAAGATGCTTTCGCAGGAAGCAGATACAATAGAAGGATTTATATTTGTTTGGTTTACAGATGGAATTGGGTGGAAGAGTGCCAGAGGAAATTTGAGAGAGACATTCGAGGTCATGGATACTATTTATAGCATTGATGATATGGAGAATGGGGGAATGAAACAAGTATTTTTGTAGAAATATTCATAAAAGGTGAAAAAGATGGAACGTGATTTTAGATACTTACGAGATAAATATGGTGATGCGGGAGCACGAGATATATTTGAAAAAATATGTATCGAACTATTTCAGAAAAAATTTGAAAATGCGTATGCAGTTCAAGCATCGCCAGGTGATGATGGTATTGATGTTTTGGTAGGGGATTTGGATGGTGATATAATTGTATATCAGTGCAAGTATTTTATAGATGGAATTGGTGATACACAAAAAGCTCAAATTAGGGAATCCTACAAGACAGTAACTGAAAGATATAATGTTGTCGAATGGTATCTGTGCGTTCCTATTCTTTATACTGTGGATAATCATAAGTGGTGGTCAGAATGGAAAAATAAAAAGCAGCAAAAAGACAATGTAAAAATTGATTTCTATGATGGGAGCAGATTGCTAATGCTTCTAAAAGAGTGTGATATGTACGATGAAATTTTTGATGAAGATGTGAGAAATATGCTAGCAGAGATTCTTGAACACCTGAATTCAGAAAATCTAAGGATATATAATGAGATAATATATGATTTAAATGATTTTTCTGATATATCATACGATGATTATATTTTTGTAAAAATGCTTGAGTCAGCTAATATATTTGATACAGCAGAATATAAAAATGATTTCTTTAATGCGGAAATAGTAAAACAGAAAATTGTTAGTAAGGGACAAAGCAAGGAATTGCTTATGTATAAACAGTTATTGAGTAAATTGAAGAGTATTTGGGGTACTCAGTATAATATTCATAAGCATGCTACAGATGGTCAGGACCTTCTTAACAATACATATCTGAGAGTTGAGGATTTGGATACAACTGCCTTGGCAGCGAGTGATGATATTAATTTGTTGGCTAAAAAAGGTATGTTGCATCAACTTGCTGATGAGAAACAGATTGGGTGGGTTGAAAATTATTTGAAAGTATTAGAAAAATATATGGAAGGAGATAGCAGTGACAGAAATAATTAAAAATGTTGAATTTTCAGATTTTTATTTAACTATGATACGCGTATTAAAGTTAATTGAAATTTTTGAGAATAAAGATAAGTATATGCTTATAAAAAGAAAGATAGTTATGTTTGATTATTACATGAGATTTCCATTTATGACAGATGAGGAAAGAGACAAACAGAATTTTGACGAGAAATATGCGTTTTATTTTTGGAAACCCAATTATGCATTGTATGATGCTGTATTAACAATTCTTGTATCAAAAGAATTTGTTTCGTGCGAAGAGGGGAGTTATTCTATAAATAAAAAGGGGAAAACTGTGCTTGAACACATGGATTGTGAATATATGAAAACATTAGAAGAAGCAGGAAAATATGTACTGAATACAGTAACTAAAATGTCCGAAAAAAGGATAGAAGAAGATATTATCGAAAAATCAAATTGTAGACGGGAGGGGATATATTGAGTAGATTATTTATACATGTGTTGCGATTGTGTGGGATAAGAAAAAATTATGAAATTAAGTTTAAAGGTGGTTTGAATTATATTTCTGGTCCAACATCAACGGGAAAAACGTCTATTTTAGAAATGATAAACTATGCATTAGGTGCTGAAAGGCATAAATCATATATTGAAATAGGGGAAGCTTGTACTGATGTTGAATTGGATATAGAGATTGCCGGTGAAAAATACAGGATAACTAGAAGATTGTTTGAATTTACATTACCAGTAAAAGTGGAATTGTGGGATGATGAAGAAAAAGAATATAAATATTTTGATAGTTTTGATATTGATTCACCCAGCAATGAAAAATCTTTATCTGCATTTTTAATTAGAAAAATAGGGCTTGGCAACATTAAAATATCTAACCAATATCTTAGTTTTAGGGACATATTTAAATATTCGTATTTAAAACAAACAGATATTGACACTGAAGACTTGATGGGAGAATCATATTGGATTACTAATAATAAACGAAAAAATACATTCGAAATAATATTTAATATATATGATGAAATGGTGGCTTCGTTAAAAGCATCACTTAAGGAGAAAACTCAAGAGCGAGATGCATTTAAAATTCAGTTAGAAGGGGTAAGTCACTTTATTGATGTAGCGGATATTGGCAATATTTCTTCTTATCGGGAAAGACGAAATGAAATTGAGAAAAAGCTTGCTGAATTGAAAGACAAGTTGTTATTGGTGAAAATGCATAATACAGAAGAAAATGATGCTACAAAGGAACTTCGTAATAAGATTGTGCAAATGAAAAATGAGATAAGAGTGCTAACAGAGCAAAAGTTAGATCAAGATGAGTATATTACAAAGCTAAGGTTGCTTTTGAATCAATATAAAGTGGATATTGATAAATGTAAAATGCTTTTGGTAGGAGTTCCTGAAATTAACAAGTATGAATTTTTGGTATGTCCAAACTGCTTGAAGCCAATAAGTGAACATGATGGAACTCATTGTTCTCTTTGTAATAATGATATGTCAAAGGATGTAAGTGATTTGCTGCAGGTTAAAAAAGAGATGACATTACTGAAAAGAAGACATACTGAGTTGCAAAAACATATAGAATCTGAACGAGAAAAAAGTAATAAATTGGAGAGACAGATTTTTGAAAAAAGAAATGCTTTGGAGGAAGAAACTTCTGAACTGCTGCATTTACAGGAAGGGTATGTTAATCCATATATTGAACAAATAGAATTATTGAATTTTGAGATTGGCAAATGTAATAGACAAATACAAGAAATAGATTCTGGTCTGCATATGCTGGAGGAATATGAACGTTTGCGAAAATTGATGAAAAGTAAAGAAGATGATTTGGCGAGTATTAGGAAAAATATTAGTAATCATATGGCAGAACAGAATGATAAATCGGAAATTATTAAAGAATTAACAAGCGTATTCAATGATTATTTGAAGGATTTTCACTTCCCGAAACTTGATTATGGTTATATAGAAGAGAAATCATATTTGCCATATGTAAGAGGACGTAAATATAATGATTTGGGAAGTTTGGGTGGTGTAACTTTGATCATTATTGCGTATTACTTATCCATAGCCAAAATGACATTAGATAAGGACAGATTTTATCATCTGAATTTATTGATGATAGATAGTCCTAGAAAAAATCTAGGAGCTAATGCTGCACAAGAAGAGTTTAGGGATGAAGAAATATTTAACGCAATAATTAATACATTTATAAAAATGGGTAAAGAATATGAAAAGGATATACAGCTTATAGTTGTGAATAATGGTTATCCAGAGTTTCTTCCCAAAAAAGATTTGGTTGTGGAGTTTGAAGCTAAGGATAGAATTGGCTTGATTGATGATGCACCGAGATGACAACAAAATGATAATACAATTTTTCAAAAATCAAAACAATAGGTAGAAACTAGATAAAATTCCCTGCTTTTGATAAGTTGACTGAGAGAGTACAAGCATACAGTAAGATAGAGAACATTCAGGTAGGATTATTCAGACTTGAGGTGGAAGATTTTCCAGAGAGAGTATTTCAGGAAGCACTTCTCAATGCATTGTTTTGAAGATTAAGGCTTTATGGAACAGCAGTGAAAATAATTTATATGGTATAGATAAAAAGAGAGCCATAAAGTGTATACCAGATATTGAAAATTATGAATATGTTCCAGTTAATAATAGTATGCTGGCAAAAGCAGAAATTCCCTTCTTGATATTTGAAAGAAATAGGGGAAAATGTTTTATAGAGATGTATTGATAGAATCTAGAGAAAGGAGCTCTTTTATGAGCAAAGAATTACAGATAAGAAATAGCACTGTGGATTTTCTAGTTTTTACTCGAGATGCAGGAGAAGACGGAATAGAAGTCAGGGTTCAGAATGGCGATGTATGGC
>OIYR01001366.1_pt1 | contig 12349 bp, 7 predicted proteins | sample 1588221 | NCBI WGS metagenome assembly OIYR01 (sample SAMN03283292) | human gut metagenome | biome: human-associated habitat; material: feces | host: Homo sapiens | place: Peru | collected 2012 | reverse complement strand
GAGCTTTACGCCTGACTCTGTATCATAGATGTCTTCAAATACGACAAGTGTATGATCTCCAAGTCCGGTTGAATCAAATGTAAACTCCATGTCTACTGTGCCGTTGGCATTGTTTGCCACGAAGTTCTTTGTAGAACTTACAAGGTTGCCCTCACTGTCACGCAATGGCATCTGTGTAGCCCTGTCAACAAGATATCCCTTTAATGTATACTCACGGCCTGCAATCAGATTAGTATATGTTACTGTATCAATGATTGTTGTTTCAGGTCCTACTGTACCATTGTGGTCACCTGTATTCTTGTCACATGCCTTTGTTCTTATCTTTGGATACGCAACCGACTGGCCATTGTCTGTGATATCACTATGGGTCGTTACACGAACATTTTCATGCAACAAATCCTCGAATACTACGGCTGTAGAGCCTTCCATTACACTCGAATCGAATGTAAATGTAATATCAACTGAACCATTCGCTGTTGCAGCTACAAATGTTTTAGACGATGTAATCTTATTACCATCCCTATCAAGTATAGCTGTGTTTGTATCCTTATTCATAAGGTAGCCGCTTACTGTGTAAGTCTTGCCAACAATAAGATTTGTATATGTTACTGTATCAATAATTGTTGATCTGCCACCTACAACACCTACATGACTGTTTGTATTGCCGTCTACAGCAGTTGTCCTAATTCTAGGATAATATATGCTTTGGTCTGAGCTTGTTATATCGCAGTGCGTGCCAACCTTGACACCGTTGTAATAAACATCTTCAAATACAGTCACTGTTGTACCCTCCAGAAGTGATGAATCAAGCGTAAACTCCATATCAACTGTCTGGTCTTGTATTTCTGCTGTAAACTTCTTTGTTGCTGTAATTCTGTTGCCGTTCTTATCAAGAAGCTCTGAACCGGTATCTTTGTTCATAAGATATCCGCTTACCTCGTATGTACTGCCGACACGTAAGTTATTAAACATAACTGAATCGACAATAGTTGCTGTTTCAGAAACAGTACCTACATTATTGCCTGTCTCCTTATCATGAGCCTTTGTTCTTAACTTAAGGTAATCAATTGTCTGGTCTTTGTCCTCCAGGCTGTCATGAACGTAAATCTCAACGCCCTGCTGGTAAAGACTCTCGCAGACTACGATTGAAAGTCCCTCAAGGTTTGCCTTGAAATTGAACTCAACATTAACAATCTGGTCTTCTGCCTCTGCTGTGAATGTTTTCTCACCTGTTACAGTGTTTCCATCTGCATCTATGAATGGAAGACCTGTTGCTTTATTTTTAAGAATACCCTTAATAGTGTATTCCTCGCCAACCACAAGATCACGGCAGTCTACGCTGTCCACGATTCTGTAAACAAGGTTTTCGTCGTATGCACCCTGGTTATCACCGGTCTTATACTCCGCTGCCTTTGTGCTGGCTATGGATGTATGCTTATCTGTATATTTCAGGCTGAAATCCTGCGAAGGTTCATTACCCTTAATTGCAGAAGCATCCACCTTTTTAACATCATTCTTGTTACCATATCCTATAGGAGCTTTAAGTTCCTTAACTTCGTAAACGTAACCTGTAGGATAATCAAAAGCTGCTGTTGCCTTTCCGTTCTCTCCTGTTACTAACTTCTCAAGAAGAGTACCCTTGGCTGCAACAACCTTTCCTTTTCTGTCCACAATATCAGTTGTGGCATAAACGCCAAATGTTGTATCAGAAAGAACAGCTCCGGTATCTATATCAGTCTTATTAACTTCAATGTTTACCTTCTGTCTATCATCTGATAAAGATACATCAGTAAAGCCTATCTCAGCATCCTTATCAAGAACAACTTCGACCTTATGGACGTTTGAATCAAGCAGATAGTTTCCGTCAGTGCTTAACTCTTTAACATAGTATGTACCAGGTAAGTACTCATACTTACTCTCAGCATATGTATCATCGACTGTTGTTATCTTTTCAATAAGATTCTTACAATCGGCATCTGTATAAACACCGTATGTACAGCCTCCTACATATTTTGAATCATAAGCAAAACCATTAGTACTGTCGTATCCGGTAAGTACCTCACCTGTCTTATAAAGTCTTAACTTAGAGTACTTCTGTGCATCATTTCCGGCAAGCTGGTATGTCTTTCCGTCTTCTTTTATGGATACCTCCATATCTTTCAACATCATGAATCCATCTTCACCTGAGATCTGATGCAGTACATAGTTACCGTATACAAGGTCTTTAGATGTTGCCAAACCATTCTTGTCTGTGTAGAGAATATCTCTTGCATCATTAGCTGCGTCATCATAGCTTCCTGCTGACTTAAGGTACAGCTGGAATATTGCACCTGATTCCGGAACAGCTTCTGTAAGAGTATCCTTACCTGATGAAAGAACAGCCTTTGCATTAGCATCCTTCATTACCTGCTTTGTTTTCTTAAGGGAAATCTTACCCTTAACACCCTGCTCTAAGTGGATGATTGTGTCTGATGCTTCCTGGTATGAGGTTGCATTTTTCTGTTCTTCACCATTAATGTATACCTTACGATTAAGTAAGTTACTTACAAACAACGTATCGTCAATAAGATATCCCGTTGGAGCTTCGTATTCCTGAACTGTTATTGTTCCCTTTGGAAATACAACATCTCCATCAACAATAAATAAATCATTTCCGCCAATATAACTTTCTGGTTTTCTCAGATTTACTCTACCGTTCTCGTCCGTCTGGACCTTCCAGGTATACTTAGGTTCTAAGCCGTCCTTTGCCGGGTCTGTGGTCTTGTCTGTATCGTAGTACTTAACCACATACTTGGCTCCTGCAAGAGTTCCGTCTCCGTTTGAGACTCCTCCTGTTTCCTTATTAACCTTCCTTAAAAGGATGGTTACAGGGTCAGTCTCAGGTGAGTCTTCAACATAGCCTTTCCATGTGCCTTCACCTTCAATGGTGATGGAATGGACCGCATCATCCAAGAGGAAGCCTTTTGGAGCTTTTGTTTCCTTATAGTACAGTGTTCTTGTTTCATCTGCCGGAATATCATGTACAGTATATTTATCTGTGTCACCATTCTCGTCTGTCACAAGAGTTGTCAGATAATCTGTACAATCTTCATCGTTGTAAACTTCAAACTCTGCACCTGCAAGACTATAACAGTCGTTTCCTTCTGTTATATTCTTGTTAGCAGAGTCTTTCTTAATCTGAATGCTGCCATCGTGTGGTGGTGCAATGTACTTTTCAGAATAAAGTAACAAATCCTGATAACCTTCTCCATTGACAAGATACTTAACTGAACAATGCCAATCTCCGGTAGTGATGTTTGCTGCATAATTCCATAATTCCATGACAAGATCATATCCTATACTGTCACTTCTTAAGAATGTGTTACCACTCTGTGATGTATTCCAGTTTTCATCACCTTTTACGAGTGCAAATGTGTGATGTGCTATAATCCAACGTAAGTCATAGCTGTAACCATGCAGCGGACCACCTGTTTCACCACCATGTCCTATAGACCAGTACAGTACTCTAGCTAATGTGGCACGATCATCGTCAGCTTCATCGCTTGAGTATGTATCCCCATCAATAACAACCTGACCATTTTTAGGGGTCGTTACATGAGGCTGTGCACACATTGCTGAATATGTTTCACCCTCAGAATCTTCTACCGTGAAATGTGTAGACCACCATCCCGGCATATCTGGATCAAGATCACCGAACACAGAACCATAATAATCATTATACTGTTCAACTATAGTATAATAACCATCATTAGCTTTCGCTTTCATTGGTTCCACGTTTGCGATAATGGTTGTTACTGCCATAAGTGTTGCTGCTGCTCCTGCGGCTAACCTCTTCAAGAAACTTTTTACATGTTTCTCTCGTCTCATCTTTTCTCTCCTTTCTCTTAATTTTTTTCTTGAAAAAGAAGAAAATATACTATTCAGTTGTTTTAAATTAAGTTGTAAATTCTAGTATATGTTCCCCCGTTTCAATAATTTTTGTCGAATAAAATCACATATTGTAATTTTTCGATAAGGTTATTATGCTACTCTGAAAATTTTAGCGCAATAGTTTTGTTGGTAATATATGTATATTTTTTAAAACAATTTTGAATCATGTTAAAAGCAGTTCTCAACACGGGTATTTACTGCAGTATAGGCATTCTGACACGGCTCTGAATCGAAAAATAAGCACCAGTATTTCTACTGATGCTTACTCTAATATTTATTAAATTGTTTTCTAGTTTTCTCATATAACAATGCTCTCATATGAATTCATAGTTACAGTCTTTCTCCAATATTATTTTTATTATTTCTTCATCTGTAAATTCTTCTTGGAAAATATCCGTATATTTTTCAAAGGCTGCAAAAAAAGCCTGTAAATAATATACTTCGTTATAAAATTTCTTAAAAATATACGTACAATCCCAACTTGAATCAATTACACATTTTTCATTGTTTAAGTAGAATGTAATATTATATCTTTCGTTTTCATCTTTTAAAAAAGATATTTTTCCTTTTATGGCACTTCCGACCATATATGTAACTATATCTTGTGAAGAATCTGCAGAATCACATGGCGTTAACTCTTTTGATGTTTCGTCATTTTTATTAAAACTGCCATATATTAACAAAGCAAAATTCAATCTGGATAATTTCTCGGATTTCCAACCATCTATTATAATCCGATTGTCTTTTTTATACACTGCCTCTATTTTTCTCTTAACAAAATCATATTCAAAAGTCACTTCGTTATCCATAGGAATTTTTATAATAGTATCATGCAATAGTAATTCATAGTTAAATGATTTCCCTACATAGCTACATAAATTTTCAATATATTTGTTAATCCCTGACGCATACTCTTTTAACAACTCTTTCGCATTATCATATTCATTGCGCGATTTATCTAAAATGCTGCAGGCTTCCTCTATACTACATGGCATATTTTTCGATAATGCCTCTATGCATTTAACATCAATCTGCGCTTCACCTATAGAAAAACCGTTTTATCTTCATATTCTCTTATATTATCATATGGCATATAATGCACCCTCTTTCACATATATTTTTCTACTCACAAGTTATCACACTAATCTTCCAAAATCAAGGACACAGATTTAATACAAAAATCAACAATACTGGCCATCTTCTACTGCAAAGATTCTCTTAATTGTGGTATTATATTATTGTAATTATTTTAATATTTTTTGGACTCTTATGAGTTCTGTTCAGCCAACATCGTTTTGTGTGTTGTCGCTGCGGGTACTGGTATAGTATATACTTATTTTTTTAAGTGTAAATTATGCGAGCGGTTTCTGCTGGTTATTCAGCAGAATAATGACAGGTAATACTCTGTCAAATGGTGGTGCCTAAGGCATACTACTCTATCATGTACATGATAGACGATATCATTCTGATTTATCAGAATGATGAAAAACTTAATAAGGAGCAATCCTTTATTTTCTTGGTATTTCAGGGATTGCTTCGTGGTGGCAGAACTTTCCCTGCAATATATACAAAATCTGCGTATGCAGGGAAAGGAAAAAGTAATGAAGCAAAAGCAAAACACGTATCTCTCAAATGAGATAGACTCTGCGGGATATAAGGCACAGTATGACGAGCACGTAAGACGCATATTAGCGGACAAAAATGTTCTGGCATACATTCTTGTATATTCCGTAAAAGAGTTCAGAGGGTATACTCTGGAAGAAGCTAGAGAAGCTTTAGACGGAGAACCTAAGATATCCCAAGTTAAAGTAAGACCTGAAGCGGTCGAGCAACTTGAGAATGAAAGTAAACTCCCGGACGAAGGAAAAATGTACTTCGACATCGTGTTTACTGTCACAACAAAGGACAATGAAAGACAGAAAATCTATATTAACGTAGAAGCACAGAAATCTTTCTTTCCTGGCTATGACCTTGTTACCAGAGGCATCATCTATTCTGCAAGATTAATTTCAAAGCAGATGGATGTTGAATACACCTCAACAAACTATGATGGTGTAAAAAAAGTATATTCGATATGGATATGCATGAATGCCCCTGAAAAAAATAAGGAACAGGAAAAAGTAGCTGATTCCATAACGGAATACAGTCTTAAACCAACAGTATTATACCCTTCTTCAGATTCTACTGTAGTAGCAAAAGGACGATACGACCTTATGTCTACCATCTTTGTTAATCTGAAGCCGGAGGATACTTCAAAGTCAGAAAATGGCTTAATCGGTATGCTTTCTGTACTTCTGTCAGAGAAAATGGAACTAGAGAAAAAGAAAAGAACATTAGAGAGTGACTATGGTTTAGCCATGTCACAACATCTAGAAATGGAGGTAGCAGCCATGTGTAATCTGAGTGATATTGTTGAGGATCGAGGCATTGAGATTGGCAAAGAACAAGGCGTTGAGATTGGTAAAGAGCAAGGCAGATTGGAAACTATATATGACTTAGTCCAATCAGGATTTATAACTCTTGAACAGGGTGCTGAAAAACTTGATATTTCAGTTGAAAAGCTAAGAGCCGACATGGAAGCTGCAAACTTCCATGTAAATTTAAAATAAACACCATGCCACCAAAAGAGCTGTCTTATCATTAAGATAAGGCAGCTCTTTTATTATAAAAAAGATGGCTGTATTTCTACAACCATCTTCTCTGTCATATCCCTATCTTAATTTCGTATAGAGATTCCCTGGTACTTCATTGTATCTACAACTCTTGTGCAGACCTTAACATTTTTTTCTGGAAAATCTCTCTCAGCTTCTTTGGCTATTCTCAGGGCAGTACCTTTATACACATACTGTTTTGTAGAAAGTCCTCTGCCTACCAATTTTCCATTTGAATACGTTTCTGTTAATATGCTGTACATCTTTTATCTCCAATCTAAGTATGTCGCTATGCCGACATACTTTAAAATATGCCTGCATAGGACAACCCGATGGGATTTTAAATCTTAATTCTAGATACCATATTGTTGATAATGCTGCTCAATCTGCTCTTCATTATCAAATGTCTTACACTTGAAAGGACCTTTGTGCACAATGCAGTCATCGAGACCTTTTCCGTATTGTTCATCCCAGTACAAAATCGCTGGCTTAATGCCTTCCTTAAGAATTCTCTTAGCCAGACCTTTTTCACATCCCATTACCATTGTATTTTTATACTTATCTGCATCGTATGCAATGGCAAATACTTCAACACCTTCTTTTTTTAGATGTTCAAGGATGTTCTTACCCTCACGCGTGTCAAACAGCTTAGTATAAGAATTTACACCGGGAATAATAACAAAGGGTGCTCTCAGAGTGTAATTACCGAGATAACCTTTCTTCTCACCTTCTGTGAGAATACACATGAATTTATTATCTTCAGCTCTCTCAACGAGCCCGACTACGTTGTAGCCTTCCGTTCCGTTTTCATAACGGTTTGTATATGTGCCATCATCGTAGTTATCTACCTGATCGAAAGAAGATAATCCGCGGTACTTTCCGCTGCAGCGGAATTTTTTGTCTTTTTCAGTGACGAGCGTACCATCGAACTCCTCACGTTTAACTCCGCCCCACGAAACAAAACGCTTCTTGTTATCCTCAGCGACGAAGTAAAGACCTTTTCCATTGTCATATTCATACTGCTTCTCAACATCCAAGAAGTTCATACGCACACGAATACGTACTATCTGTCCCTTGTCGTTGTACAACGGAAAGCCTACGCCACTTCGCGTATTGATGTCCCAGTACTTCTCTCCTGTTTTCTTGTCAGTTCTAATGTAAAAGCCCGGCACTCCTACCGGCTCACCGAGCTTTTCAATAATCCGGCATACTGCGGCAGCTCTCTTTAATGACGTATCCTCAGGAAGATACCTACAGTTTTTATGCCAGTTTCTTCTCCAGTCTTCGACCGGAAAAGAACACAGCATAGAATTTCTCACTAACTTTACAGGCCATCCTTCTTTTAGCAGGTACTCTTCACCCTGCTTATTAATCGGATACAGCTTAATGAGTTCTCTGTAGAATCTGTCGAGTGTCGCATCATCAGCAATTTCATTAATTCCAACCGGAACCAGATCTTTTTTAACCGCATTAGGACCCATGATTGTGCTATAATCTGCACCTTTCTGCCAGACTTTATGTCCGGCATCTCTTGCAGCCTTAACATCCGAAGCTTCTCTGTAGATTCCACTTGTACCGTCCCTAGTTTCGGACAGAAAAAGATAGAATCCACCATCTACCTTACTTGGCGTATCTCCGCCAGGATTAATTACCCTTGCGTCTCTGAAGCGTCTGCATATATACACCTCTCCAAATCCGTCCTCTGCCGGAATATGACAGCAATAATCCCCTGTCCCGCAGATAGGACACGGGTTTCTCTTAGATACTTCAATGTATCCATTGGCCATGACTCCAACTCCTTTCTTAAAATTTGCTTTGATTTTTGTTGAAATAAAAAAAAGGCTCCCGAATTGGAAACCCCACATTTCGAAGCTATTTGCTTCGCTAATATAAATACATAATATAAATATCAGCTGTTTTCCGTTATTAAAACGAAAAAACCACCCAAACTGGGGCATCTGCTTTGCAGAACACGAATGATAAAAAATATTATGGTTTAATTATATCTTATTTTGAAATTATGTCAAGCAAAGAACCCATATTGTATTTTTTAAAAAATTTTCAATTTTTTTAAAAAATATCATAAAAAGTCCTTTTTATAGTAAACCCAAAAACCGTCTTTTGTACAATACATTATGGTCATTGATTTGATAATAAATAACTAAATTTTTACAAGGAGGTTAACACATATGATGGATTTATATCCAACGATTCTATTAATATTCTGCTATAGTATGGCTGATGTATTTACATACTTTATGAGAAAATTAATAGATAAAAGATTTAAATAATAAATTCCCCGTGAGATATTATCTCACGGGGAATTTATTATTTTCTTATAAAATATGAATGATAAATACTATTAAATACGCAATACCTAATAATATTTGCAAAGCTATACTCGCTTTACTTATTATTTTTATTACTTTTTCTATGATGAATTCTTTATACAAACCAGAGTCAATAGTTTTATCTTTAAGATACCAGTTAGCTACAACGTTTTTGAGAATTACATCATATTTTGAAAGAACCCATAGGCCTCTATACACGCCATATACCTTATTTACCTTTTCATGATTTTTTACTTCTTCTGATTTTTCGCAGCTGAATACACTATAATTTTCATTTGCATACTTATATACGCTATTCAGTTCTTTTTCGTTATATTTTCTATAGATTCTTTCAACCTGCTTATATCCAATCCAGTATATAACAGCCAGAATCATAGCAATAATGCAACACGATACAACAATCATAGAATAGGTTCTTGTCACCATACTAAGATAATTTGCATATATTAAGCTATGCAAGGCAGCCTCACCTATAATCGGAATGAATACTGCAAATAATGCATATAAAGCGCACCCCATAATTACATTCAAACAAAGCACTCTGCACACCTCTGATACAAAAATCATAGACCTTGCAGTATTTACATGTTTTTTTTCAAATTGATTAATTTCTTGAACATTCTTACTCACTTCTCTGCATAACATATTTTATCTCCTCTATCACAGTCTGGAAAGAAAACTCCCCCTACGTTCCGAATTTTCCTTATTTATTTGGAAGACCATACCACATGAAATTTTGGTAATGTATGAGTTTTTCTTTCTTACCTATAGTTTACCATATACTTTATGTTATTGCAAACATATGTTTGGTAAGTTCTATATTGCAATACTCAGGATATCAAAATTTTCTTTCTTTGCGTCAGTAACATGTATTAGATTATCAAGAATTGGGCTGTTATTAACGGTCCAGTCACTTATATAAAATACTGCCTGCGTATTAAGCAGCGGATATCCGTTTTTTCCTTCTTCCGCTTCGCAGGCCATAACATTATCTTCGGTATTTACTATAAAGACTGGAGCATAATTTTTAAAATCTTTTTTCATGCACTCTGTTATGTGACACAGAATTGAAAACAGCTCTTTTCGCCAGCCGCTATTTCGTCGGGTACAAATAGGAATTATCATCATATTGCTAATAAATTCTCCTGCTTCTTTTCTGCTTACTGCATACATGTAATGCTGCTTGTATGTGTTATCACCATTTTTAAATACATAATCTTTATACTGCTTCTCTATTTTCTCAGAATAATCTTTAAGGATATTCACATTGAAGTTATTAAGCTCCAGCTTCTTAAAAATCTTAACCGGTGCCATATCTGCTATTTCATCAAAGTTATTATCACTTGTCCTTATAAGTTTATTAACTCCCTCTGAAAAGCTGTTACGAATTCCTATTACGGATGCTTTTTTTGCTGCTCCTGAGAGTGTGTAAAAATAAACCGTATTGTTCACATAATCACCAACTGAATATGAATAATGATATTTTAAAACAACGTTATTCTTCACCAGCTTTGCAAGATTTTTCTTACAATCTTCATCATCTCCCATTGCAGTGTTAATAGTATTTCTTGTAGCTACGCTAAGATCATACAGAATCCTGATTACTTTCAAATCTTTTTCACTGATAATCTTCTTTTTAAGAAGTTTATAATAACCTCCCTGTGTAAGCTCCTTATTCTGGTTATCAAGTCTTAACTCAAGTCCCTTTCTGAACACGAACGGAGACTCTACTTCTTTCTTTTTGTTTTTACTTTCAATCGCAACATGTTCAGCTTCCGGCACATCTATATCATTTTTCGTACCTGCATTCATGTCAATTTCTTTTTCCATTTCCATGACATCTCCTCGAAAATTATTATTTTACCAGCTTGTCTAAATTCATAGAATCAATATCTAACTCAACTGAACTTTCTGTATCATTTTCATTGCTATTCTCTGAATCATATTCTGAATCAGTTTCACTTGTATCATCAGGCTGTATCTCATCGTAGTCACCTATCATGAAGTCAAGTCCTTCCATCATAGTCTCTTTTCCCATAACTTCATTCTTTCGTTCATTTTCCAGCTTTTTCTCAGTATTTACAGATATGTCAGCCTTTTTCTCCGCCACACTGTCCGGGTTAGAATCTTTCTCTATATTATTACGTATTTTCTCGATTTGGTCTCTTGTTGTTAATTCGGAACTTATTACAACAGCTTCCCTGTTTGCATCGATACCGTATACAACACTATTTAATATGCTTTCATCTTTCATCTGATATCCTGAGCTCATGTTTACCATTGCGGCCATGTTAGTCTGTACCTTTTTAACTATTCCGTCAGGATCAGGACTTAACACATCTCTTTTCTTATGTATAGTCTCTGTTCCATCCGCACTCTCTTCATCGTAATACCTGCTCCAGTCTACTTTATACGTTTTAATTCCCTTTTTCTGCTCATCAGTAAGAAAGTCGAATCTGATAGGAAAAGCATCCTTTGTGTTACCTTTCTCAATAGTTATCATTGTAGCTTCCTGGAAAGCCTTGTCTCGCAGCTCCCTGCCAGTGAATACTTCCTCTTTTGCAACAGATGTTCTTGTCTGCTGTGTCTGCTGTGTTTCTTCTAACGAAAGTGCAGTTTCGCTTATACTGTTCTGAACTGTTACCGCAAAATCTTTACCAAAGAGCTTTTCGTAATAATCCATCTCCTCAGGTCCAAGGCCACCGAAGACAATGTGTGTTCTGGCATTATTAAGCACTACCTGCTTCATGAATTTTGTTGATTCAGACTTATCAAACTGTGACAACGACTGAATTGCAACCGCACAGCATACGCCATACTGTCTGTACAAAGAAAACATCTTTTCCATGGAAGGATGAAGAATAACAGGAAACTCATCAACATAGAGCATGTGAAAAGGTCTATGATTTTTAGGTCTTCTAAATACCGCTGTCTGAAACAGAAGAAGGAAGAAATCACCAAACGCCCTAGAATCAGAATCACCAAGGGACAGTTCGTAGTTAACGATTGTAACATAATTTTCTGAAAGTGCTTTATCAAGGTCCATTGTTTTCTCCGCACACAGCACATCCCTAATGAGTGGATTTGCCAGAATGTCACTTATAATATTAACAAGTCCTCTGGCCTGTTCCCTCATCGTCTTAGCGCCATCCCCAAGTAAATCTCTCTGTATCAGTTTAATCTTATTTTCATAATCTCTTCTTTCATCAGGATGACTTCTCATGTAATCTTCCATGACAGCTACATAATCTTTTGCCAGGTCAAAGTCATTCATTACATCTAGAAATTCCTGAGGGCAAGCCTGCTCTCTTCTGTACTTGTCAGGATATTTATCATGCAGAATCGGATACGCCTTCATGATAATTGTACTAAGACAGCTGGTGAGCTGCTTATTAAGTCCTGCAAAGTAAACATCTG
>OIYR01001365.1_pt1 | contig 12362 bp, 10 predicted proteins | sample 1588221 | NCBI WGS metagenome assembly OIYR01 (sample SAMN03283292) | human gut metagenome | biome: human-associated habitat; material: feces | host: Homo sapiens | place: Peru | collected 2012 | reverse complement strand
CTTTTATAAAAGAAAACGATATTATAAGCATAGATATTCCAAATCATTCAATAAACCTTGAAATATCAAGCGAAGAAATGGAAAAGAGAAAAAAAGAAATTCCAATTAAACCTTTGGATGAAATTAAAGGATGGCTTGGAAGATATAGAAAACTCGTTCAATCGGCAAATACTGGAGCGATATTGAAATAAGCAATAGTGTTAAAATTATTTAAATACAAAATATAAATTTAAAATAATTTGAATAAAATAAATAAAAAAATAAGTCCGATAATTAACGAATAATTTTCAGACTTATAAAATATTATTATTTTAATTTTTATTTAATTATTTAAGATAATCCAAATACGGTTTTTGCATATCTATCATTCTGTCTATCATCTCTTCGATATTTTTGCATACATTTACCACAGGATTGGCAAGTATTGCTTGAATTGCAAATTCTTTTTTGCGATGTATAACGGCTTCGGCAGTCAAATCGTAAACTCCCGTATAATTTCTTAAAAGCGCCAAATAACCTTTAGGAACATTATTTAATTTAATTCCGTTTATTCCGTTTTTATTTATTTTTGCTGGAACTTCTACGGCAATCCAATTAGGCAAATCTTCAATCAATCCTTCGTTTAATATATTAACCGCTTCTTCTTCGTAATTTGAATCTTTTAATATGCCTTCCATAATGCTCGAGCCTCTTTCTTTTACTTTCAACTCTATTTTAGGAGAGGCTTGAGATAGAACGGTTTTATATAAATCGTAAAAATCGAGTATTCCTCTATGGTCTACGACATCCCATGCCCAAGAAACATATTCGCCAAAATGACTGTCTACGGTTATTGGTAGAAGATTATATTTTTCTAATATAACTTTTAATAATCTTCTATCCGCCCATAAAAATTCGCCTTTCAATTTATCCTCTACCGAATGGTCGAAACTTTCCGTTTTTGAAAACGCGTTATTTTCCATAGCGTATTTTAATAAATCGCTGTATCCGACTTCATGCTCGAAAAACGCATGAGCTTTCGATAAAACTTCGGGATATAAATCATTGCCGCTTTTTTTGTCTTTAACTTCGAGCAAACAACTGAAATGATTCAAACCGCCCGCTTTTATTTCCAAATCTTCGTATTCTTTATTTAAAATTTTTGGAAGCCATTTATGAAGCCAACCTATTTCATGGCACATTCCAATAAATTTTGCTTGAGGAAAAGCTCTTTTAACCGCCGTGCATATCGCCGTCATAGGATTAGAATAATTAAAAATATAAGCGTCTGGACAAATATCCATAGCGTCTTTAACAATGTCGAGTATTGGAGGAATTATTCTTAAAGAATGAAATACTCCGCCAGGTCCTCCGTTTTCTCCATATACTTGATGAATTCCGTATTGCAAAGGAACTTTCCAATCCTCGTCCCATAATTTAAATCTGTTTCCAACTTCTATCGAACTAATTATAAAATTTGCGTTTTTAAAAGCTTCTTTTCTATTTAGTGTCGCATCGATAGTAAAATCCAATTTATTATCTTCAATAAATTTTTTAGCGTAATCGAATACTTTTTTCAAAGCGTCCGAATTTATATCGAGCAATGTAATATGCGAGCCTTTAAATACTTCTTTTACTAAAATATCTCCTAGCATATCGCATCCAAATTGAGCGCTTCCCGCTCCAACCAAAACGAATTTATTCATAAAAATTCTAAAACTCCTTTATAATAAAATTAAAATTTTTCGTAAATATTATAACTATTTTTATTAATGTCAATAGATAATTGATATTTTTTTATCAATTAAATGATATTTTATTTTTATTAAATTGCCGAGATTAATTTTGGATTTTTAATCGAGCTTTTGCGAATAACAAGCTCGGGAGAATAACTTATCGTTGGAAGTTTTTCGTCAAATAATTTTCCGTTTCCGTATAAAATATATTCTACAGAAAATAGTAATTTTTCATAAAGCATTTGGCTTATGGAAGAAAGCCCTAAAAATTCCGATATTTCCAGATTATCGAAGCCTATTATTCCTATGTCCTCTCCGATTTTATAGCCGTATTCGTTTATCGCTTTTATTCCGCCTATAGCCATTTGGTCTGAAAAGAAAAATATCGAATCTATATCTTCTTTTTCCAAAGCTTTTTTAGCGGTTATATAAGCGTCTTCCATAGAAAAATCTTTTGAAGTAATTAATTTGCAATCCAAATTTAAAGTTTCGCATGCCGCTTTTACTCCGTTATATCTGTCTTTTGAAGGTTTGTCTATATATTCGTAAGTTAAAAATATCGGTTTTTTCCATGAATTTAGATATAAATGTTCTATGGCAAGTTTACCTCCCAAATAATCGTCTATATCCAAATTTAATCCGTATAATTGAGGCGGAGTATTTATAAAAACGGTTGGAACTAAAAAATCTTCTGGAAGTTTGTCGACTTGAGTTCCCAAAGTTATTATTCCTCTTATGTCTTGCCATTTTTTTCTGTTGATATTGATTAATTCGTTAAGTTTAGTATAATCTCTATTTTCGTAAATTCTTATTTGAAAATTATATTTAAGAGCTATTTTTTGAAGCATTTTAAGAATATCCCATATAATCATTAAATTATTATCTGGAAATATAAAAAGTATATCTCTATAATCGGTTTGCGCTATTTTTCTTAAATCTTCTGGATAATATTTCGATAGAACCGACATTATTTGTCTTAAAGTTTCAATACGAAGTTTATCGGGAGTATAAAAAAATCTTTTAATAGTTATCGGAGATAATCCCGTAATTTCGGCTATGTTTTCTATTTTATCTTTTCTCATTAAAAACTATTCCATAAGCATAATTAAAATTTATAAATTATAAACGGCAATATGTCAATAATAAATTTCGCGTTTTTAATTTATATTTTATAAAATATTTATAGAATACGATTATACGATTTAAATTTTTAATCATAAAAATGATATAAATTTTATCAAAAAATTTTAATCAAAATAAATTTACAGTTTCAAGAATTGTATGATTTGTAGTATTTTATTTATTACTTTTTCTAAAATATGTTAAAAGTATCAAAAAAAGTTAAAAAATTGTATCATTTTAGTGGATTAAATTAAAAATTTGTATATACTATTAAATATAAAAAATAAATAATTGCGGTGAGGTGCAAAAATGAAAAAAATAATTTTTACGCTTGCGCTAACTTTATCGTTGAGCGCTCAAATGGTTTACTCGCAAGAGTTTAGCAGAAGATTAAATGTCTTCTCGGATTTTTCGTCTGGAGATTTGACGCCGACTCCTGACGGTTTTCTAAACGGAAACGAATATCTGCTCGGAATCGGATATTCGCAAAACTTCGAACAGGCTCCCTGGCTAACTTTCATGTTATCTGGAGCGGTAAAAAGCACGGCTCAAATGACATATACGGACAATCAAAACAAAAAGGGGAAATGGATTGTCGGCATGGATATGTCTCCAAAAGTATTTAACGGTTGGGATTTTTTAATCGGGCTTAATTTCGGAGGATGGGCTGAAATATTGTTTCTTGAAAGCTACGACTTTGTGGTAAACGCTTTCTATAATTTGCCTTTGCCTGCGGCAGACCATAGACTTTTATTTAAAGCGGGAGTCGAAACTTATGTATTCGGTTGGGACGCTTGGGGCGATAGTAGTTTTGCTGCGACTCAAAAAAAATTCTATTTGGATGTTTTCCAACTCATAGCTAATTATAATATTAGATTCCATCCGAATTGGTTCTATGAAACGGAAATAATATTTAAATTTAAGGGAACTCCTATATTGGATAATCGCGCTGGAGTGGTAGTTGCGGCGCATGATACGGCGGAAGCTTTCAGACAAAACTTCCATATAGTTTACGGAAATATGATTGGTTATAATCATTCGAGCGGTTTGAATCTTTATGCAAAATTAGAATACGAAATTAGAGATATTCTTAAAAAATATTCGGACGGCTCAAAATACGAAACTGTGCATGACCTTCAATTTAAGGGAGGTGTAAGTTATAGTTTCGATTTTTCCAAAATTGGAAGAGATAATTAATTAAAAATAAAATAGAGGAGTCGTTTATATTATAAATTATAAAATAGCGACTCCTTAATAATTAAACGAATATTAAAAATAAAAAAATATTAAAAATCAAAATAAAAATTTTCAAGGAGAAAAAAGAAAATGAAAAAAGTATTATTATTTTTAGCGGTTATTGGCTTAACTTTTATAATGTTGTCTTGCGGTAATAAATCTAAAGACGCAAATAGACTTGTTTTATCGACTTGGTCTTCGAGTCAAGTGGAAACGGAAGCTATAAATATGCTTGTTGACGCTTTCAGAAATAAATATCCCGATATACCGATAGAGATTCAAACTTTAGTCGGAGAATATAACGATGCTCTTCAAACTCAACTTTTAAGCGGAGGCGGTCCCGATATATTTTGGATAGACGCTTATACTATTAACCAATATATAAATTTGGGAGTTTTAGAACCTTTAACCGATTTCAATACGGAAGGATTCATTACGAATATGCTCTCTCCGTTTTATGTAGACAATATTTTATACGCTGTTCCTAAAGATTTCAGCACTTTGGCTTTATTCTATAATAAGGATATGACGGAAGCTGCGGGAGTGACTATTAGAGACAATATGACTTGGCAAGAGTTTACGAATAGCGCCGCGAGATTGACAAGAAATTCGGTTACGGGAGTCGGTTTTGTATTCGATTTGGCAAGATTAAATTATATGTTTCAAAGCGACGGCTCTACTATAGAAGTTAATGGAAATCCAAATATAACGAATAAAAATGTTTATTATATCTTAAACGAATTAATAAAATTGAGAGACAATAAATATATGATAACTCCAACGGACGGAGGAAAAGGATGGCTTGGAGAATTATTCGGAGCGGAAATGGTCGCTATGGCTGTAGAAGGACCATGGACATATTCTTACTTAAAAGAAAGTTTTCCAAATCTTAATTTTGGCATAGTTCAAGTTCCTAAAAATCCTAACGGAAGCGAATTTACAGCGGCTTATACCGTTGGATACGGAATAAATAAAAATTCTAAAAAGAAAGATTGGGCTAAAACATTTATAGAATTTGCGACAAGCGAAGAAGGAATGACGATACCTACGGAAAAGGCGAGTTTGCTTCCCGTTAGAAATTCTTTATTTTCATTGGTAAGCAATCCCGATTTGAAACCTTTTACCGACAGCGCCTCAAAAGCGGTGGTATGGACGGGTTCTAAAAACATGCCTTATTTGTTTCAAGAATTTGCGAATTTTATTCCTACGGCTTTGGAAGGACAAAATTCTTTAGAGCAAACTTTGAATAATATTCAGAATGCGGTTGAAAATACGATAAAGAATAATCCTTGACGATAAATTTTTTTCAGTAAATTTTTCTCCTATTTTTAGGGCGTTAGAAAATAATACTTTAATGCGCCCTAAAATTAGTATAAATAATCAAAGGATAAAAGTAAAAATGAAAAAGAAAGAGATAATATACGCTTATATGTTTATAGCTCCCGCAGTTTTCGTAATAATCGGTTTTTTAATAGCTCCGATAATTTACGCTTTCATACTTTCTTTTGTCGATATTTCTTTGATACAAAATACCGTCAATTTTAGAGGTTTGGAATATTATTATAGAATTTTTAACGCTCCAAATGGCGAAACTTTTGAAAGATTTAAAGAAATAATGAGCGCTTCTTCGGGAGGTTTAGGCTCGCAAATAATCAATTTTATAAAAGCGATTTTTTCATTGATTATTAAAGACGATAAATATTTAATAGCTTTGGTAAACACTATAAAATATGTGATTATAGTAGTTCCGATACAGACTTTACTCGCGTTAGTTTTGGCTTCCATTTTGAATTCTGGAATAAGAGTGCAAAAAACTTTTAGAATAGTCTATTTTCTGCCTACATTAACATCGTCTTCGGCATTAACTTTAATATTTATGTGGATATTCAATCAGCAGGGATTATTGAATATATTTTTAGCGGGATTCGGTTTTGAGGCTAAAAGATGGCTTTCGGATGTTAATTTGATAATGCCCGTAATAATGACAATGAATATATGGAGCACGGCGCCGTTTTTTATGACTATATATTTGGCGGGACTTCAAGATATACCAAAAACGCAATACGAAGCCGCAAAAATAGACGGAGCTAACGCTTTTCAGAGATTTTGGTTTATTACCGTTCCAAATATACAGTCGATAACAAATTTTGTGGTATTAATCGGAGCGATTGGATGCTTTCAAATATTCGACCAAGCTTTTATAATCTCTAACGGTAGCGGAGGACCGGCAAATTCCACTTTAACGGTAGTTCTTTTGATTTATCAGTATGCATTTAAATTTAATCAAATAGGAATGGCATGCGCAATGTCTCTAGTTCTTGCCGTTATAATAATGATATTTTCTTTAATAGCAAGGCAAATATCGAAAGATAAAGATTTATATTAGAGTTTAATAAAAAATAAGAATAAGATAAAAAAATAATAAAAAAAGGATAAAAAATGAAAATAAGAAATCTGCCTTATATTTTTGTATATGCGATATTGATTATATACGCTATTATAACTTTAATACCGTTTTTATGGACGGTTTTGTCTTCTTTTAAAACTTACGCCGAAATAGTGGGAAGAGAATTTACTTTTCTTCCAAAAACTTGGACATTAGGAAATTATAAATATTTGCTTGGAAGCGAACCTCTATTTTTAAGATGGATTTTCAACTCGGTATTTATAGGTTTAAGCGTGACTTTTCTAAATGTTCTTTTCAATACTATGTGCGGATACGCTTTGGCTCGTTTAAGTTTCAGAGGAAAATCTATATTGCTTTATGTGATAATATTGATTTTAGCGGTTCCGAATCAAATTCTTATGATTCCGTCTTATGTTATACTTTATAATTTGGGATGGATAGACGATTATAAGGCTATGATAATACCTTCTATGATAAACGCGACTTATATATTTATGATGAGACAATTTTTTATTAATTTCCCTAAAGATGTCGAAGAAGCGGCTGCTATAGACGGATTAAATAGATTTCAAATATTATTTTTTATGGCTTTTCCGATAGCCAAACCTGCGATAGCGACTCAATCGATTTTAATATTTATGGGTTCTTGGAACGATTTTATGAAACCTTTGCTTTATCTTTCAAGCAAGGAAAATTTTACTTTAACCGTAGGATTAAAATATTTTCAAACTCAATATTATACTTATTGGAATTATGTAATGGCCGCCGCCGTAATATCGGTAATACCAATACTTATTTTATATATAATATTAAATAAATATTTTATGGACGGAATGCGAATAGGCGGAGATAAATAATTTGAAAATATAAAAAATATAGAATAAAATTATTGATTATTTTGATTAATTTTACTTGACAAGGAACGGAAAATGATATTATTGAAAAACAATTTATGCATGGGGATATTTTATAACGAAAATGAAATACAAACTACGAATTATGCGGGAATATATTATAACGATACGCGATTTTTTGAAAATTGGACATGGAATTTTGAAAGTAAATGCGTAAAAATATACGAAAATATATCCAAATTTGAAGAATTAAAACAATTATGGACAATATTTAAAAATCATACTCAAGAAATCACTATAGAGAGAATATTTAAAGTTAAAAATGACGGAATTTCAGAATCGTTAAAATTAAAAAACTACGATATAAAAGAAACTAAAAAAGATATATTGGAATTAAATATAAACTCCAATTTTATGGATATGATGTATATACGAAATAACGCGGGATTTTCTTCGGGTGAGCTTAAAGGATACGAACCTCCGAAATATTCTTATAAATTCGACAACGATAAAATAAAAATAGAGGCAATAGACCAAGTCGGTTTTAAATATTATGCCGAAATAAAAATAAACTCCGATTTTAATTTTGAATTTGATGGTAAAAAAATATATATAGAATATTCTTTATCTCCGAAAGAGGAAAAAGAAATATCGATAAATGTTTGTTTGCAAGACGATTATAATATAAAACCCGTTAAAAGACCAGATTATATTGAATTTGAAAATAAATTTGAAAAGCTTTATGAAAAATATCCTTTGTATAAAAACGAAATTAAAAAAAGCGTTCAGTCGATATACGCCTTAATGAGCAATTACGAAGACAAATGGATTATAACGGCTGGAATGCCGATATTCGCCGTTCCTTTCGGGCGCGATTCTTTAATATCCGCTTATTTTGTTTTGCCATATTTGCCAGAAATAACGAGAGACACTTTATTATATTTGGGAAGCAAAATAGGAAATAGAGAATCTAATTATAATCAGGAAGAGATAGGAAAAATTCCGCATGAATTAAGAAACGGAGAATTATCGAGGATAGATTTAATTCCTTTTAAGACATATTACGGAGCGGCGGATACCACTTCTTTATATATAATGATATTAAACGAATATATAAAATATACAAAAGACTATTCTTTTATAGAAGAAACCAAACCTATATGGGAAAAGGCTTTGTCTTGGATTAAAACGAAAATAAGTTCTAATTATATGATAGATTTTTATAACGGAAATTCTATGGGGCTTTCGGTTCAATCATGGAAAGACTCGGCGGATTCTATGAATCATAAGGACGGAAGTTCGGCAAAACCTCCTCTCTATGTAAGCGAAGTGCAAGGATATACTTATAAGGCATGTTTAATAGCTTCGGAGTTTTACGATTATTTAAAAAATGAAAATCTATCGAAGGAATATAAAAGTCTTTCTGATAAAATACTCGATATGATAAATAATAGATTTTGGAACGAAGAATTGGGAATATACGCTATGGCTTTGGATAAAGATTTGAAACAGCTCGAAGTAGTTTCTTCCGATGCGGGACATATGCTATGGAGCGAAACGGCGGATAAAGAAAAAGCTAAATTAATAATAAAGAATCTATTAAGCGAGGAGATGTTTAGCGGATTTGGAATAAGAACTTTAAATTCAAAGGCTAAAAATTATAATCCAAATTCTTATCATAACGGCTCGGTGTGGGCGCATGATACGATAATATGCGCTTTGGGTATAAATAAATACGGTTTTAAAGAGGAAGCCTCTAAAGTCGCGTTAGGAATTTTAGAAGCGGCTAAATATTGGGGAATATATAGTTTGCCAGAATTGTTTTCGGGATACGATAATGAAACATGGAAAGAGCCTATAGCTTATCCCGAAGCCTGCTCGCTTCAAGGTTGGAGTTCGGCGTCTTTATTTGGATGTCTGTATATACTCGATAGTAGAGATAATAAATAAATGTTTTTTATTATATTAAATAAAATATAATTTGTTAATGGCTTCTAAAATAAAAAACTATTTATATATATTATTAGTTTCGTAAAACTAAAAAAATACAAATATTTAAAAAATGATTTATAGAATTTTAAAATATTTTAATAATTAAAAAAAGCTTTTCTAAAATATAATCCATGTGCGGGAGCGGTAACCAAAGCCTTTGTTCTATCCTCTTCTTTTATTATCTCTTCTATAAAATTTAAAGGCTTATTTTTTCTCTGTCCTTCCACTAAAGTGCCTACGATAATTCTAACCATATTATGCAAAAAAGCGTTTCCTCTTATTATAAAATAAATATTATCTTTTTTTCTTATTGTGAAAACTCTTTCTATATATCGAAATTTTGAATCGTTTTCATCTTCCGTTGAACAGAAAGAAGTAAAATTATGTTCGCCTATTAAATATTTTGCATATTCGTTAATTAATTTTTCATTTATAATATTTTTTCTATAAAACCAAGCGTATCTTTCATAAAACGGAAAAGAAATATCTCCGTTATAAACAATATATAAATATTCTCTAAAATTAGCCGAAGCTCTCGCGTTAAAATTTTCAGGCATAATCTCCGCCGATATTATTCTTATATCTTTTGGCAAACATGAATTTAAAGCTATATGAACTTTTTCTATAGGGACAAGCATTTTTGGAATTCTAAAATTTGCAACCTGCCCTAAAGCATGAACTCCCGCATCCGTTCTTCCGCATCCGTAAATTGTTATTTTTTTTGAATAAATTTTTTGAACGGCTTTATATATTTCGCCTTGAATTGTTCTTAAATTCGGTTGTATCTGCCATCCGCAAAAATCCGTGCCGTCATATTGGACGATTATTTTTATATTAAACATTTATTTTTTAATTTATATTTATAAAATAAAAAAGCCCATATTATAATTAATACAGGCTTTTATTATTTAAAATTATTTTTACAAATCGTTAGGTATCGTTATATTTAATTTTTGAGCCGCTTCTATATTTACTTTTAAAGTTAGATTTTCTAAATATTCTATCGGCATATCTGCAGGTTTAGATTCTCCTTTTAATATTTTTACGGCTTGTTTTGAAGTTAATTTCCCAAGCTCATAATAATTTATTCCGTAAGTAGCCAAACCTCCCGCTTTAAGCATTCCTTCTTCTCCGCATATAACGGGTATTTTTGCTGGTTCGGTTATCGATATTACGGTTGGCATTCCCGCAGAAACCATATTATCGGTTGGAACATATATAGCGTCAACTTTTCCGACAAGATTTTGAACAATTTGTTGTATTTCGTTAGGGTTTGTTATAGTCGCATCTCTCGTTGTTAATCCGATTTCTTCCGCTTTTTTTCTTGCAATGTCTACTTGAAATTTAGAATTCTGTTCGCTTGAATTATATAAAAAAGCGACTCTTTTTGCATTCGGAATTAATCTTTTTAATAAATCCATCTGTTCTCTAACGGGAGTCAAATCAGAAGTTCCCGTAACATTTCCGCCTGGCAAATTATTATCGGCTACAAGTTTTGCATCCGCAGGGTCGGTAACCGCTGTAATAAGTATCGGAATATCTTTTGTAAGATTTGCAACCGCTTGAGCCGCTGGAGTCGCTACCGCTAAAATTAAATCGCTTCTGTCGTTAATAAATTTTTGAGCGATTGTTATGCAATTTGCCTGTTCTCCTTGCGCGTTTTGATAATCGATAATCAAGTTTTTTCCATCTTCGAATCCCGCTTCTTTCAATCCGTCAATAAAACCTTGACTTGCTTCGTCTAAAGCTGCATGTTCTACTAATTGCAAAATTCCAATTTTAAATTTTGAATCGGAAGATTTACTTTTTGAACATGAAACGCTAAAACTTAATAAAATAATAGATAATATGATTATTATGTTTTTCATATTTGCTCCTTATATTATGATATTATTGAAATTATATAAAATTTTAATTATAAAGTCAAATATTTTTTAACGAATAAATATAACAATAAATTCAAATATATGATATAATTTTAAAATTAAAAAATTAGAGGAAATTTTATTATGATTGATTTAAATAAAATTATTAACGAAAAATATATTGCTAAAGAAGAAAATCCTATAAGCCAAAGCGAAATTTATAATTTAGCATCTTCGATTAATATAAAAAATAATAATAAAAACGAAGCCTTGCTTATAATTGACGCTCAAAGAGATTTTATAGATATGGAAAAAGGCGCTTTGCCCGTTAAAGGAGCTTCTGAAGATATAAAAAGAATAATAAAATTTATTTACGAAAATATTGAATCTTTGTCTTCGATTTATGCCACTATGGATACGCATAATTACGATTCTATTTTTCATCCTTTTTTATGGAAAAAACCAAACGGCGAATATGCCGAGCCTTTTACGGAAATTACTTTAGAGAAAATAGAAAACGGCGAGATTATTCCCATTTATAAAGATATTCAAATCGATTATGTTAAAAAATTAAAAGAACAAGGAAGCAAAAATTTAATTATTTGGCAGTATCATTGCATTTACGGAACTGACGGTTGGCTTATTGAAAAACAACTTTCAAATATGCTTACATTTTTTGAATTTTCTAAAAAAAATTTTTCTTCATTAGTTTACCATGTTAAAGCGCGCCCGGGCAAGTCTTTAGCAAGATAAAGAGAAAAAGAATAGGTAAAGATTACCTATTCTTTCACTTCATAATTTTTGGTAGGCTTTAACTATTTTTCATAATTTCCTTTTTTACTGTTCTGAAAAAGAAAATAGTCCGCTTTGCTTCATAGCCATATCTACGAATTACTTCATCGCTCATCTTCTCAACACTCATAGTATTTAGCTCCTCTCTCAATCATACAGGCTGAAATCTTCATCATAGGGTTCGCCGGCATAGAAATAGTCAATGCCGTTTAACTCAAGGCCGTTGTACTTGTTTTCTTCATTCTGAAGTCGTTCATTCATTTCCTTTACAGTAGCTTCAGCATTCGTGGGATGACAGATAGCATACAGTAGGTCATGGCCGTTTTTGTGGTACATACAAGGAATAACTTTCATTTTTAGTTCCTTTCTGCCCGTCATG
>OIYR01001364.1_pt1 | contig 12367 bp, 11 predicted proteins | sample 1588221 | NCBI WGS metagenome assembly OIYR01 (sample SAMN03283292) | human gut metagenome | biome: human-associated habitat; material: feces | host: Homo sapiens | place: Peru | collected 2012 | reverse complement strand
ATGGCAAGATTTCCGAATACAAGGACGGAGAACAATTATGAGGATAAGCGTATGGGCAAACAAAAGGTCATTATGCTGCTGATAACATATAAATGCAATCTGCGTTGCAGTTATTGTTATGAGCCAAAGGTAAGCAACTTCAAGATGAGTGCGGCAAAAGTCAAAAGCATCATCCAAGAGCAAATGGAGGCATGGGATGATGATTATGAGGCTGTTGAAATACAGTTCATGGGTGGCGAACCCTTGTTGGAATTTCCACTTATCAAAGAATGTGCAGAGTGGCTTTGGTCAGCACCTATCACAGACAAACAAATGATGCTGTTTGCTCCTACCAATGGAACCTTGCTGACAGACGATATGAAAGGCTGGTTTGCCAAGAATAAAGACAAAATTCATTTGGGATTGAGCTTTGATGGAGATATGGCTATGCAAAATGCCAATCGTTCGTCATCATTCCATCATGTGGATTTGGATTTTTTCGCCAAGACTTGGCCAAACCAAAGCATTAAGATGACCGTTTCGCCCGACACAATATCGAGTATGTCTGATGGTGTCAAGTTCCTGCATCGGAAAGGTATCAAATATATATCTGCCGACTTGGCGATGGGATATTCTGTTGGATGGACTAAGGAGAAACTTGGCGTTTATCAAACGGAGCTAAAGAAGTTGATAGAGTTTTATTTGGCAAATCCTCAGTTGATACCATTCTCTATGTTGCGAGTAGATATTAATGCCATTATGCATCCGAATGCATCAAATCATAAAACGTGCAGTTGTGGTGAAGATATGGTGTGTGTGGATTGGACAGGAAAAACGTATGCTTGTCATTTGTTTTCCCCTGTAACAATCTCAAAGGAAAAGGCAGAAAAAGCAGTTAAGACAATTGATTTCAAAGATCATTCATGTTTCAATAATGGCAAATGCGCAAAATGCCTTCTCAATACAGTCTGCACACATTGCTATGGAATGAATTATGTTTGTTCAGATGACATTAATACACCTTCACCTTTCCATTGCAGCGCATTCAAACTGCTGTTTGTGGCAAATTGCCGTTACCAGTTGCAAATGGCAAAAAGAAATGAGGATGACACTGCTATACAGCAAATAAATCAGATAATCAATAAAATCGTATAATCAAAACGAAAATCAAAATGGAAAAGGAAATGTTGGGAACCAACGAAAAATTGGAACAGCTAGAAGCAAATGCGTTGGAAAATACGGATGAGGTAACTCCTTTGGAAAATACGAATGAGTCTGTAGAACCAACAGAGGGTGTTAATGAACCAAGTATGGAAATGAGCAACTGTAAGTGTACTGGTGGTTGTGGTTCCAACTACAGCATTAGTTCTAGCTGTGTATGTACTGGCAGTTGCGGATCAAATTATCACAAGTAGATGGGACTGGAATCATTAGAGAAAATTGAAACTATCCCCATTAATGAGGTAGTGGATGATAAGTTAGAACCATTGGCAGATAGTTCCAACGAATGTGTTGAGTCTGCGTCATTGGAAGATGTGGAGAATCTGCAATCACGTTATGAAGGAGCAGAGTTTGTTACAGATTTGGAAATGTCAGAAGGCATAGCAGACTATCTTGAAAGTGTAGAGGAAATAAAATATGAGAACTGGCAGAATCTCTCTTTGGAGCAAAAGGAAGAGGTGCTGAACAAAATTGAGCAGCATATCGCTGCTATCGAGCACCGCCCAGCTCTTAAAGTAGAGTTGGATAATTTGCCAGAGAAAACACTCGGCTACCAAAGTGCATCAGAACATAAGATAGCCCTTAACTCCATATATGTAGGTTCAGCAGACCCTAATCTGCATAAGGAGGTCCTCAATACAATCATCCATGAAGGACGACATGCTTACCAGCATTATAATGTAGATGTAAAGTGTATTCATGAGTCTATCTCTCAGGTAGAATCTTGGCGTGAAAATTTCTATGATCCACAATACAAGTACTACCAGAGTACAGGGCAAAAAATTGCAATTCCTTACAATGATGGCAACATACATGATATAGATTTCCGTCTTTATTACTATCAACCCGTAGAAATTGACGCTCGAAATTTTGCTGATGATGTCATGCAGAGGATAGAATGGAAAAGAATGATGCAGTGAGAAAGAGATGCTATCGTTGTGACCAAATAGAAGAGGATCATATACATCACCAAATCACTTTATATACAAGACACTCATGTTTTTAAGCCCAATGAATTAAATTCAATACTTCGGAAAAATTGTATAGAAATTGAGGATTATGAAAACAAATAAACAGGTTAAATCACGAAAAAAACTATGCCCAAAGTGCAAGGGGCACCTTCTGAAGAAAAAAACATTTGGGGATATTTTGATATATAAGTGCTCAAAATGCCATCTTATAATAGAGAATCAACAAATTGTCCTATTCCTATCGTTCCGATACAAGCGTTTTTGATTTCACATAAAAGAAGTAGATATCTTAAATCCAAGAATAATCATAGATTAACTCTACGGAGTGGAAGAAAAATTCTTTCATCGTCAAATTATTCAATATATGCTAAGCCCAAAGGAATATAGTGATATCATAGATAAAATCAATGATACCATATCATATACCTCAAAAACTTTGTCTGATACTTGTCGTTATGTGGTATTTGCTCTATTAGCTTTTATATGGACTATACTAATGAAAGAAAACACGATTATCAGCATTAATGATAAATGTGTACTGCTGTTCTTTATTTTTATGGCTCTATATTTTATCATTGATATAGCCCAATATTTCATTACGTTGGTTAAATATTGTAAACATGCAAACACCCTATATAACATAATAAACAATTATAAAGATGAGTGCAACTTAACAGGAAACAAAATATACCTTATTATTAAAAATTCTGAAGCGAAAGATCGTAGCAAAATAAACACTATTTCTTTCTATTTGTTTATTTTGAAACTTTCAATCTTAGCATTAGCTTTATTATGTTTTCTTTTCATCATGAGGCCATATTTTTTTAGCACATGACAAACGACAATCGATTTTATACAGTGGATGGAGAAACGGTGATTCTACTCAATGGAAAATTCCATACCTGCAATGCGAATGTGATGTTCCTCTGGATGGTCGAGCGGTTCATGAAATATGGCTGAGACTCTTACAAAGAGCTTAAAAACTCCCTCAAGAAAAAGGAAACCAAGTACCACGCAACCTGCATCTAAAAACACAATTGAATGATAATGTATTCAGAAATATGTTGATAGCACTCTGCATAACGATCCTTGTGTACAGCATCATGGGCAAGGATATTCATTCACTTCTGGAGGAGGTGAAAGGGGTTGACTGGAAGGGGAAGATGAGTGATGTGATGGAGTCGTTGAAGCCTTACGCGCTGAGGGTCGGGAGGACGGCGGCGAGGCCGCTGCTTCAGTTCTGGTTTGTGATGGGTGACGAGAGGATGCGGCGCTTGACAAGGTGCTGATCTATGCGGCATTGATCTACACGGTCTCCCCCGTCAGCCTGATTCCGAGTTCGGTGTACAAGCTGCTGGGCGTTCTGGACGAGGGTGCGGCTGTCGCCTACGTTTACAAGAAAGTGAAGGACAACATCACGCCCGAAATCCACCGAAAGGTCGAGGATGTCCTGACAGCATGGTTCGGGCTTGACTGCGAGAGAGTTCTGTGATGGGGATTCACCCGCCCAAGGGGTGCTGGTACTCCTCGCAGGAGAACCAGAAGCTGGTTAATCTTGTGATGAAATCGGTGGATAGGTGATAGATTCCGGATGGAATGTCTCTCAATATACAAAAAATGGAAGACATCATAAAAACCCTGACTCATGAGCACAATGGACAGAATCAAGAAGTTAATTAATAATGAGAACGATGAAGACGCCAGGAACGGAGATTCGCGACATCGCCGTGGATAGGAATGTACTGAGGGGCTATCTTCAGAGAATGACGGAGGAAAGCCAGAAGCAGTTTAAACCGTACTCCGAGGCCCGTCATTGCTATGTAGCCATCAAGGCGAAATTCGAGTATGTCTTTGACTCCAACAAGAGAGAATGTAAACTGAGTGTTTACAAGCGGACTGGCGACATACATGTTGTGGAGGTTGAGATAATCGAGAATCTTATTGATGTTGTCAGGAAAGCCGTATTGCTTGAAGACAAAGACATCAATAAGGTGGAAAAGGTACTAAATAGCAAGGACATGGTGGATAAGCTTTACGACTGGATCTACCATGTGGAAGAAGGAAACTACGACAAAGATGTCATATTCAACGGCGATGAGCCGCTTTGGAAGAAGTACAACAGGATATGGACCTTGCATCTGCCGGAATCGTTGCGTATTCCTTCCGGGAAATGGGAAAGCCCTTTCGCCTCTTACCAGCAGAGACCTTTTGTCTGGGCGGCTCCGACAAAATATTTCAAGGTAAAGATCTCCCAAGTTGACAATCAGTCTGAATTTCTGACAATTCAGGACGGGGTGCTATATTCAAAGGACATGACGAGACTGATCTTTTGTCTGAAGGACAAGGAATATTTTACCGTTCCGGACTCCGTCACTTGCATCGACCCTTTCGCTTTCTGCCTTCAGAAAAGGCTCAGGAATATAACGTTGCACGGCGGAATCAATATTATCGGAGCGGCGGCGTTCATGGGATGCGAGTCTTTGGAGATATTCACTGTGCCGCAGTCTGTTACGGAAATATTCAATGACACTTTCGACGGATGCAAATCTATGAAAAGCATCCAGTTGCACAATGGAATCACCAGCATTGGAAGTCATGCGTTCAGGCATTGCGAAGCATTGGAGAGTGTCAGTCTTCCAGCCGGATTGACCCATCTTGACAGCTTTGAATGCTGCTATTCTTTGAGGGAGATAGACATTCCCGGGACGGTCGAGACCATAGACGGATTCATGTTCTGCAGGAATCTTAGGAAAGTCACATTGCATGAGAGAGTCAGGAATATTCATGACTATGCGTTCCGTTTCTGCGACAACCTTGAAGAGATCAACTTCCCGGAAGGATTGGAGGGAATAGGCACGCGGGCTTTCTATCCATCCAGCATCAGGAACGCAGATTTTCCGAGGTCACTGAAGAAAATCGGCGCGGAAGCGTTCTACTATAACGAGGAATTGAGCCACCTCAAGTTCAGGTCGGCTGTCGAAGTCGAGGAATGCGCGTTCGCCTGTTGCAAGGCAACCGACATCGAAAAGCCCAAAGAGATGACTTTTGGTCCGAAGGTCTTCGTGCAGGACACATCGTTTGACAAGTTCTGCTTCTGGGATTGACCGGTAACACCACGTGCATATTCAAAAAAACAAATTAAAATGAAAAAAGCTTTTGTACTGTTCTGGCAAGGTTTGACTGGAATATTTTTGGGAATCGTCAATTGGATTGGCGTGCTTCTGGGGATGAAGGATGATTCAAAGTATGGCAAAGTTCTTCGACGCATCGTGGCTACAAGCTTCACCGTTACAATGGTGGTGATCGCCGCCATCGCTGTGTACATTGCGGTGCAGGCCTGCGTGGAAATTATTCCCAGAAAATTCGTAGTCAGCGAAGACAGCTATGAAACACATCGCCTCTCCGGCGGCGTATGTTATTATTCAAATTTCGGCAGGAATGGTTTTGTCAAGAATGCCAACGGCAAAAAGACCATCTCTGACATTGACTGGATAGCGTTGCCGTGCGGCAAGGACTCGTTGGTGTGCTACAAAACAGGAAAACTCCGTGGGTATTTCAATATGAAGACCGGCACACCTGTTATCAAACCAAGATACTCTCACGCCTGGGTTTACTCCGACGGACTCGCCTGCGTGGATGACGGCGGATGGGTGAAGTTCATCGACTGCGCAGGTAATGTCGTGATTGACACACAAGTGCCAAATGATCGGTACTTTGGCAGACGCGTGTTCCACAACAACCTTTGTGCTGTTCCAACCCCCGACCTCAATGCGGTCGGACTTATGGACCGGCAAGGCAGGTGGGTTCTGGAGGCCGAATATGACAACATCGAACTCGCCGACTCTTTATGGATTGTCACCAAAGGAGATGAGCGAAGTGTGATGACTTCAAACCTGGACACAATTCTCCCTTTCACAAAAGCCAGTTATTTTGTTGACAGAAGTATGATCACTGCCGTTATGCCGGACCACACCATCCGAAAGTACACGCTGAGCGGCGAGCTCATCAACGATTTCTACATTCATAGCGTTGAACAATTGATTTACGACACTATGGAACTCAGAGAACCGGTAAAGGAATATGATGAGGATGGCAATTTCTATGGAGTTGCCGCGCCTGACACCAAGAAAGCGATAGCCCACTGTCTGCAATACGAGGCGCAATACGATTGGTACGGTCTAATGTCCCCGACCGGCAAGATAATCACTCCACCGATCTACAAAGACATCGAGGCCCTCGGCCCAGATTTATACCTATGTAAGGATGTCTCATACGACGGGACGCTCATCAACGCTGATGGAAAACAAGTAAGATAACGGCAACACGAGAAAATAGGGTAGGCGGAGAAAATAACATTACCCTGATCAAGCATCGTAAAAGGACTAAGTGATAGATTCAAGGAGAATGAAGACTCCATATTTCATAAAACATTTGATTTATGATAACGAATAGAATGATTGGCCGTTTTCTGGCCCTCGTGCTGGCACTGGCAGCAATCACGCTCGGCGTAAGGTGGTTGGCTTTCAGAAGGGTTGAGAATGCGGTTTACGGGGCACACGTGCTGGACCGGAGCGGGAAAGTGCTGGCTGGCTTCGAGCGTGGGGAAAGAAGGGGAAGGAAAGTGGCGGTAGAGATGTACCCGAACACGGTGACTTACAGGAGCGGAGCTCTGGCGCAAAGCGTGCTGGGGTACTACTGTCCGGACATTCCGTTCAACAACAGCAGCGGGCTGATCGGTGCGTATGAGGAGGAATTATATTCAGGGAAAGATGTCCGTACGATGATTGATCTTCGCTGGCAGCGGCTGGCGGATTCGCTGCTGTGGTTTGGCGTCAAGGACATCAAAGGGTTCGAGCAGGCGTGCCTTGTGGTGATGGATGTCAAGGATGGTGGATTGCCGGTCGTTGTGAATCTAAGCCACAATTCGGATGAGGGCTTCGGACTCGGAAACTGGGCGATGGAGCTGGGATATGAGCCCGGGCCGATAATGGAGCCGCTCACTTGGATGGTGGCTCTGAAGGACGGGATGTTCAGGTCAAAGGAGTCAATGGCCGAGGCGCTCGCTTTAGGGAAGATGACAAAGACCTACAAAGTTACGCCGGAGCATTTTGTCAACTCACTCACCGAGTGCCTTCCACCGGAGGAATATATATGGAAAGATATACACGGAGCATCGAATGTCAAAATTCACAGTCCTAAATCCAAAGATTGGTCAGAATCAGATGTTGAGGAGCTGGCAAAAGGATGGACAATGAAGATGACTGTAACACACATAGCGGCGTTCTACAGCACACTTACGACCGGAGTGAGGAGACTCCCCTACCTCGTAAAAAAGAGTTATGACGAAGAGCCGCGGCTCTTGGGAGATGAGAGGAATCTAATAATAGAAAGGCTCGACAAATATGGAACGGCTGGCCTTGTCGGCAGAAGTTCAGAATCAAGATGGAGCGGCTATGCGGCGGAGACGTTCGCTGGGATATTCCCGAAAAAGAATCCACAGTTCGCCATCGTATGCGCGGTGTTCACCACGCTGTTGCCGGAAGCCTACCAGACGACAGGAGCAGTGGAGAAAGTGGCTGTGGAATTTTCCGAGCACGTAAATATTAACTGATTAAGCAATGACAATGAATAAGATATTGGCTGTAGCGGCCACACTGTTAGGCGCAGGATGTTTGATAATTGGATGCGGAAACAGAAAGGCGGATGAGAAGAAGAAAAAGGAATGGGAATCGACCATCGACACTTGCTGGCAACGAAAAGCCGATTCGCTGCTGCGGAATGCCATCCTGGACGACAAGCGGATCAAAGGGGCTTGCATTGCGGTGATGAACGTCTGGAGCGGAAATGTTCCCGTCATAGTAAACTTCAGCAGGAATGCGAATGTCGATGAATATTATAACCTTGCCGCCTGTTTTGGATACGAGCCTGGCCCCGTGATGGAGCCGCTCACCTGGACGGTGGCGCTCGATGACGGAATGTTCCATTCAGATGCCGGGTTAAAAGAGTACATCGCCTCAGGATGCATTCTGGAGGCATACAAGAATATTCCCGGACACTATGTAGCCGCACTTAGGTCATTCCTGCCCGAAGATGATTGGAACACTATTGAAGTCGAGGGTGTGAAGCAAGTAGAAATGCCTGATCCGAAGAGCCTGGAATGGTCCGAACAAACGGTTCAAGCCCTGTCAAGAGGATATTCAATGAAAGTCTCCCCTTTGCACGTAATGACATTCTATAGTGCGCTGGCTTCTGGAAATATAGTCGGCGCGCATCTCAGATTAGGTGTCGGAAGGGATGTTCCCCCATCAAGGTATGGAGAAATCGACAGAAGTTTGATTATCAGCGCACTCGACTGCGGCAAGGAGGAGTGCCTCATCGGTAGGACATCAGTGTCAAGGTTCAATGAATATGGCTGTTCATCCCGGGCAGGAGAGACCTTCGCCGGATTCTTCCCTAAGGCTGAGCCTGAATATGCCGTAGTCTGCGCCATATTCACAGACAGGCCATTCTCCGGCTATAGGATGACTGGAGCGGCACAAAAGGCAGCCGAGGAACTCGCCGGTTTCATCTCCGCAGGAATGATGAGGGAGACATTCCAGGATGATTGGCGGAAACTCTCCTATTAATCGTGCGTGAAAGGCTGTTTCTGGCGCACAGAATATGCTTCCAGAAACCTCGGTGCGTCAGAAGGTCACTTCAACACACGGAATGTAGTTTCTCGAGCACCTGGTGCGCAAAAAGGTCTCTCTAGCGCACGGCAATGGTGTCTATGACAGTCGTCATTTACAGATTGACGACTTCGGACTTGTACTTTATGCGGTAGTCTGTGTAGTCCGCGTCGAGGACGAAGACTTGGTAGCTGTTTCCTCCGGGATAGACACGGACCACAATGTGGCCCCACGGCTTGAATTTGCTCCAGAGTTCCTCTCCGAGTTTCTTGCGGGCCTGATCCACGGTTATGTAGTAGTCACGGTCTCCTTTCCAGACCAGAGGGTCGGATATTCTTGTCATTGTGGAAGGGACGGGATGATTCTGGCTTCTGGCATCGATTATGATAACCTGTGGTGACAATGTCTGCATAAAGAACGCGTTGCAGGTGTCGAAATAGCCGTGGTGGTTGGCTTTCATCACCGTGACCTTGCCGCAGACCTTGGCGACGGGAGTCTCGAAATCCCTTTCCTGAGACTTGAAGATCGGCCAGTTCCCGCCGGAAAGATCGCCTCCGTTGAAGTAGGAGAATTTCCCGTAACGCAGACGGATGGCGCAGGAGTTCATATTCTCATCGAACAGGGTCGGATCCCCGCTGTACATCTTTACGGATTTCTTGCCGTGGCCTGTCCAGACCTCACCGTTTGCGGCAAGGTTCCTGATCTCGAAGTCTTTGGCATATTTCTTCGGATTGTGAACCATCGTGAACTGTCTCTTGCTTCCGATGGCAAATTTCTCCGCAGTCATACCTCGTTCCACTGAATAGTTAACGAAGCCTATGTAGTTCTCAATGAACCCTTTGTTCGCATTCAAGACATTCTCTTCAGACGGAAAGTCATAGTCCGGATATGCCCTGTCAACCAACTTGTTGAAATGAATATGCTCGCCCACGAGGGTGATCCCGGAAAGCGCATAGCCGTGCGTGCCCGGAATCGCATCCTTCATCGAGCCTATGTGGTCGTTGTGGAGATGGGTGACCATCGCGTAGTCAAGGTTGTCCTTGTCGGGAAGCTGAGCCATAAAGTGCTTCATATAAATAGCCTGCCACTCACCCGGCTTCTTTGTGTTGTCCGGATGTTGTGTGTCCTTCGCCTTTGCGTTATCGCCGGCATCGATCATCATCGAAGTCCCGTCCGGCATCACAATCAACGCCGCGTCACCCCTTCCCGTGGCGATCGTGTGGATGTCCAGATACCCTTCCTTCCATTCCGGAAGATACTCCGGAGCTTGTGCGAAAATATTGATCGTGCCCGCAAGCATCGCCAATGCCAATAAAGTCCTTTTCATCATAATCATTTTAATTACGGGACAAAAGTACATAAAAACTTGCGTTTTCAGGCCGATTGAATATGACTATGGCAAAAATCGGATATTGCTTCACGTCAGTCATCTCAGACAGCAATTGTGCCGAGGTACTTAACTTTCTGATAAGCAACGAGGAAATACTATCATCCAGTACTGACATAGGCACCAGATAGTTATCCATTCAGATTGATTATTAACGTATTAGATGCCACGAGCATTTATTACGTCTGTTGGAAGTGCTATGAACCTTGGGAGTCATCGGGCCATCATCGTCTGTTTCCGGACTTTACTTATCGGCATAAAATTACTACATTTGTCCTTAAAACCATTGGTACGGAAAGCAAAACCGCAAATCCACGGTTTGTCGCCACAAGCCTTGACGCGGAAACTACACAGCAAAAGCCAAGGCTCGTGACCGAAAGAACGGTCATCATACCACCGACAGGAACTTATGGCTAAATTAAGTCGGATTGTGGTGAACCGAGTGCTTCCGGAACGGGAATGGACATATTAATAACTGTAATATTCAATGAATATGAAAAAGATCGTTAAAGTTGTGGCGGTGGGTGCATTGGTTGCGCTGGCCGCTTCGTGCGCTCCGCAGAAGATCGCGGTGACGGCGCACAGAGGATTTTGGAACTGCGAGGAGGCCGGGTACGCCGAGAACTCCATCAAATCGCTTGAACTGGCGCAGCAGAACGGGTTGTGGGGCAGCGAGTTCGATGTTCACATCACTTCCGACCTCGTTATGCTCGTGCATCACGATCCGGACATCGACGGGATGCGCATCTGGAATCACGACTACGCTGATTTCAAGGACTGCCGCCTGAAGAACGGCGAGAAGATCCCGACTCTGGACGAGTATCTGGCACAGGGAGAGAAGAGCAAGAAGACCGTGCTGGTGTTCGAGCTCAAGAAGCAGATTGACAAGGCTCACGAGGACTATATGGTCGACCAGAGCGTCAAGGCTCTCAAGGAGCACGGTTTGTACAACCCTAAGCGTGTGATTTTCATCTCATTCAGTCTGAATATGTGCGAGAGGCTCGCCGCCCTCTGCCCTGGATTCACGGTTCAGTACCTGGACAAGGACAAGAGCCCTGAGGAACTCGCCAAGCTCGGAATCAACGGTGTTGACTACCAGTACAAGGTCTTCGGAAAGAACCCGACATGGTTCAAGCAGGCCCGCGACAACAAGATGAGCATCAACTGCTGGACCGTCAACAAGGAGAAGGACATCCAGAATATGATCGACCTCGGTGTCGATTGCATCACGACCAACGAGCCGCTCCTCGTCCGCGAGAAGCTCGGCAAGAGGGAGAAGGTGAAGTAAGCCCAATACCCTTTTATGAATATTCCGCCCGCTTCTTTGTGGATTGAAGCGGGCGGAATTATTTATGAACTCATCAAAATGCCCAGCCGAACATCACGCAAGGATGAATTGTCTTCCCATTGAATTCATTGTCATAAGGCGAGGAATATTGCAGGCCAACACCAAGAAAAGTAGTTCGTAACTTGCCGCGGATCGCATAGGCGCCCATCAGTCGTCCCTGCCAATAATTGAAGTCGTAATTTCCCACAGTCGCCAAACCTGTCAAGCTCACCTCAAGGCCATCTGCCTTGTTGAAGAAATGACGGTAGGCCATACCAAGGCCGAGTTTGCCTTGAAAATCATAGTTCTTTGTGGTTGACCTATTATAAAGACATTCAGCGATTCCAATCGGAAGATACACTCCGAAATCCTTGCAGACGTAATAGCCAATCCTCTGCTCTACATCCAAAGCACCGATATCCTTACCGACCTTGGAAGCAACCACATTGAAACTGTAATAGAGTTTATCCACAAATCTTTCCTGCGCAGATCCACATAAATACAAACTAAACAACAAAACCAATGTTGTAGATAATTGTTTAATTAATAATTTCATCAAACTACTTCTTTCAATATTCAAATAACATAACCATTAAAACCATCAAAACTATCAATTCTAATAAATCATCAAAACCGCTTACTGGAATTAATCAATGACCTATTCCGACACATTTAATAAAGCCTCTTCCTGCCACATAAGTTTGCTGCTACCAGTCACTGATACGGCCGACTTTACAATCTCCTTTGAAGAATCTTCTATCTCAGATGCATCAACAATCTCTTTAAAGCCAAGACTATATTCCGGGATAAGGTT
>OIYR01001363.1_pt1 | contig 12368 bp, 11 predicted proteins | sample 1588221 | NCBI WGS metagenome assembly OIYR01 (sample SAMN03283292) | human gut metagenome | biome: human-associated habitat; material: feces | host: Homo sapiens | place: Peru | collected 2012 | reverse complement strand
GATGAATTTGCTTACAAATTTACGCTTGAACTTTTGCAAAAAACAGAAAAACCTTTATTTGTAGTGATTTTAACAACCTCAAATCACCCACCTTACAGCTTGCCTTTAAATTTCACCGCGCCAAACTACGACATAGAGTCCAAAAAAGCATTTTTTAGGCAAGAAAATTTAGAAAAAATTCGCGCAAGTGTGAGTGTGTTTAGCTACGCAAGCAACGCTTTTGGCGAGTTTATGCAAAGCATTAAGAGTAGCTCATTTGGAGACAGCACCATAGTGGCGATGAGCGGAGACCATATATATAGGGATTTAAAGGCTTATGAAAATGTCGTGCTTAATCACGCCGTGCCTTTTTATTTGTATGTGCCAAACACCTACACAAAGGACTTTGAGCGTTTGAATTTCGCCTTTGAGCCGAGTATTTTAGGCTCACACAAGGATATTTTTCCAACTCTTTACGCGCTAAGCCTTGATAAATGCGATTTTCTCTCACTTGGCGGGCGCAATCTCTTTGACACAAAGGCTGATGAGCGTTACAATTTCGCATACAACGGCGCAGTGTGGGTTGATGAAAATGGCATTTACGCAAGAGGTGCAAAAATAGGCTTTTTCTACACAGACGAAGCGGGCAAAAAGGCTTTTTTTGTGAATTCAAAAGACAAACAAAGCTTTGAAATTCCGCCTAAAAAGGCTGAATTTTTTGAAAAATACGATAAGTTGGATTGGTTACAACTGAATTTGAGGTTGTTTGATGATAAAAATTTAAATTTTTGACAAATTTTTGCGCTTTTTAGTAAAATATATGCTATAATCATAAATTCAAAACTCACAAGGAAAGTAAATGATAAGCAAAAAATCTGAAAAAGAGCTCGAAGAATACTTTAAAACCAACGCCAAAGGCTATGTTACTTATGAAAAATTAGTGAAATTTTTATCCAAAGTGCCCGGCGTTAATGTCGCCAAAAAAATTGAGGCTTTGTGTAAAAAATACGAAGTTACCATTTGTTCATCGGCAGAAATAGCCAAGATGAAAAATTTAGCCGAAGCCAAAGCGCGCGAAAAAGAAAAGAAAAAACTCCAAGATATAAGCTCTGAAAAAGAATTTGATTTGGCGGACAATGAATTGCTCGAATGGGGGCGTTCTGACTCGCCTGTGCGTATGTATTTGCGCGAAATGGGGCAAATTTCGCTACTCAACAAAGACGAGGAAATCGAAATTTCGCGTAAAATCGAGCTTGGCGAGGACATTATCATCGATGCGTTTTGCTCCGTGCCTTATCTCATCGACTTTATACTTGATTACCGTGAGCCACTTATCAACCGCGAACGCCGTGTAAAAGAGCTTTTCAAAAGCTTTGACGATGAGGAAAAAAGCGAAGATAAGCTTGAAAATTTAGAAGATGAGCTAGCAAATGATGAATATGAAGAGCTTGAAGGCGAGTTGTTAGATGATGAAAATGACGAGGGGCGCAAGAAAAAAAAGCCAAAAAAGCCCACAAGCAAAAGAGATGACGAGCGCACCAAAAAAGTCATCGAAAAATTCAAGGCACTTGAAAAAGCCAAAAAAGAATGGCTACGCACCACAGAAAACTACAAAGAAATCGAAAACAACGAGCTTTTAAACAAACTCATCATCGCCTTTAAGAAAAACATACTCAAAGGCAAGCTGATGGACCTTGGACCCACTTCAAAGCTCATCACAGAGATAGTAAAATCAATGGAAACAGCCTTAAAAAGCGATGATGAGTTTGCAAAAGAGCTTAAACGCCTAGAATATCGCTTGCCTATGTTTAGCGATGAGCTAAAATCCCGCCACAAGCAGATTTTGGAAAGCATAACAAAGCTCAGCAAAGAAGAAATCACGGAGCTGTGCCTTGAAACCACTATGGTAAGCACTTATATGGACATCAAAAAACTTTTTCAAACCAAAGAAGCCAGCAAAACGGGCTTTGATTTGGAAAAAGACAGGCTAAAAGAGATTTTAGAGCAGATAAAACGGGGTAAGAGAATTTCAGATGCGGCAAAAAGTCGAATGGCAAAGTCAAATTTACGCCTTGTGGTGAGTATCGCCAAACGCTACACCAACCGCGGCTTGCCTTTTTTAGACTTAATCCAAGAGGGCAACATAGGGCTGATGAAAGCTGTGGATAAATTTGAGTATAAAAGGGGCTATAAATTCTCCACTTACGCCACTTGGTGGATTCGCCAAGCTATAAGCCGCGCCATAGCCGACCAAGCGCGCACCATACGCATACCGATTCATATGATAGAAACGATAAACCAAATCAACAAAATCGTGCGCGAACACATACAAAAACACGGCAAAGAACCAGATGTAGCAATGCTTGCCAAAGAAGTAGGACTCAGCGTAGATAAGGTTAAACAGGTGATAAAGATTACCAAAGAGCCGATTTCACTCGAAGCGCCCATAGGCAACGAAGATGATGGCAAATTTGGAGACTTTGTCGAGGATAGAGGCTCGCTCTCGCCTATGGAACATATCTTGCGAAACGATTTAAAAGACCAAATTGACGAGGTTTTAGACCAGCTTAATGAAAGAGAAAGAGAAGTTATACGAATGCGCTTTGGGCTTATGGACGATGAAAGCGACAGAACGCTTGAAGAAATCGGCACAAAGTTAAATGTAACCCGCGAGCGCGTCCGTCAAATAGAAAGCTCAGCGATAAAAAAGCTCAAACACCCAAAAGTAGGGCGCAAGCTCAAAAACTATATCGAAGGGTGGAAGTAGCCAAGCCATTTGCGTGAAGAGTTACAACAAATCCGCTTGCGCTTTTACATCCACCCCTACAAAAAATTCTCCCATTTCTATGTCAAGCACAGCGGCGATTTTGAGTAAATGCTCTATGTTAAAGTGCTGTTTTTTGTGGTAAATTTCAGCACACGAGACTAGCGACACGCTTTTGTGTCCTATGGCAAGGGCGAGTTGAAGCTGGGTAAGCCCTGCTTTTTCGCGTGCTTTTTTGACATTTTGTCCTATGATTTTGTGGGCGTTTTCTACCCTTTTATCTTGCGCTTTCATCTGCCTGATTTTTTCAAAAATTTTGTTTAAAACTTGCTATATAAAGTTAAAAATAATTTTATTGTGCTGTATGGTGATTTTCAACTTGTTATTACAAGTTGAAAGCAAAAATCAAAAATGGCAAAATAACGCTTAAATTTTTTATGAAAAGGAGAAACTATGTTTCTAAAATCCAAATTTTTAGGTGTTGCGTTAGCAACTTTTGTGGCACTAGGCACTAGTGCTTGTGGTGCAGATGAGAGTAAGGCGCCTGAGTTGAGCTTGATAATCGGGATGTCCCGTGATTCCCTTTCTGTTAAATCCAAAGATGATGACACTGTCATCAAAGGCGTTACAGTAATTGGGCGCAATGGCAAATGCCCTAAACATACAGTATTCTCTGGCGGTTCGACTTACAAGGATATGGAAGCTTGCGGAGACCCCAAAGAATGCAAACCTATATTTGACGGAAACAAACTTACTTATGGCGAGGGAAAGCAAGTTTATAGTTTAGACAACAAAGATAATTGTCTGCCAAAAAATGGTGCTTATAAAGTCGAGCTTGACACAAATTTCGGCACTTATGTGTATGAGATTAAAGCGTGGTAAAGGAAGATACAATGCAGGATACAAGCTGTGAAAATTTCTTTGAGCTTATCAAAGAATTTCTTGCCAAAGAAGATGAGCGAAGGAAAAGGGACAATGACTACAATCCTTTGCTTGCGCTTAATTATGCTTATGATGAAGTGAATTTGCATTCGAGAATGCTTTTTTCTTTGCTGAACCCCTTGTCAAATCACGGGCAGGGGAGTTTGTTTTTGGGCTTGTTTTTAAAAAAGGCGTTAAAAGATACAAATTTCACTTTGCCCCAAACAAAAGCGTGCAAGGTATATAGAGAATACAGCACGCGAAAATTTGGGCGTATAGACTTGTATATCACTGATGAGCAAAGGCATATCATCATCGAAAACAAAATCGGTGCTGGGGACGGCGACAGACAAATCGAGCGATATATAGAGTTTTGCGTGCAAGAAAAAGGGGCAAAATACGCTGATATATGTGTGCTTTATCTTAGCCCAAAGCCGCAAAAGTCCGAAAAACACAGCTTGCAAAAATGGAGCATAGAAAACGGCTTGCTTGAAAATGACAAGGGCGAGAAAGTCGCTTATAAAAATATCACTTATGAGTGCGAAATTTTAGCTTGGCTTGATGAATGTCAAAGGCAAGTCAAAAATGTATGCAACCTTAATGGGAGCTTGGAACTTTACAAGGATACGATACTTTATATCATCAATAAGAAAGGAAATACAATGAAAGAGCTAGAAGAGAAGTTGCTTAAAAATCCACAATATCTACAAATTGCTTTACAAATCAAAAATAAACTACAATTTGCAAGGCTCTATAAAGAAATTTTAGAGCAAAAATTGGCACAAGGTGATGGAGAATTCGCAAGACTCAAAGATAAATGGCATAGTGTGGTTGTGCCCGAAAGAATTAAAAATTCAAGGACTACAACTGAATTTGCGTTTGTTAATAAAGACTATGAAACACAAGCAGTTAAATTTACTTTTGCGTGGATGGATTCAAGTTTGCGCGTATATGTGGGCTTTCGTTTGTTTGTGCGAAAAAATGATAAGCTTGTAGATATAGATAGCAATACGCTTGACAAGGTAAGGGGATTTTTAAGCGATGAGTTGCAAAAAGAAAATGTCAGATTGGATTGGGCTTGGTTTAGCAACTATGTGGATTTAGATAGTGAAAATATAGAGGATTATTTTTTGAGCTATTGCGATAAGGCTGATAGGCTAAATGAAGCTTTGAAAAATTTTAGGCTTTGAAATTTGTTTTTTGAGTGGCTTTAAAAATTTATTTGATTGATTTTTGAGTGGGCTTTTGGAATGATAAAGTGCGCTTGGCATTTGAAATTTAAAGCCTTTAAATTTAAGCACTTTTTAAAAGTGTAGGTTGTGATTTGTTTGTCGTAAAGCAAAGGCTTACAAATGCAAGGCTTTACAAAGACGGCAAGGCATTGTCATTTTGAGCCTTTTATAAAAAAGGCGAAAAATCCACGCCTTAAAGGTGTAAATTCGCACTTTAAATTTATGGATACTTCGCTACGCTCAGTATGACAACAAAGCAGTCAGTATGACAAAGATTAAGTCAATGCGAAAGAATTTATAAGTATGACAAGGAATTTGTCATTGCGAGAATTTGCAAAGCGTGAGCGTGCAAATTCGTGGCAATCCACTGAAAATTTTTGTGGTGTGCTTGGGTGGTTGGCTGAATTTTTAGGTTTTTTTAAGGCTTTGTTTGAATTTTTATGATAAAGTTTGCTTAAATTTATGGATTGCCACGCCGTTTTTGTGAAAACGGCTCGCAATGACGGGGTTTTTGGATTGTCTTTGCTTAAAATGAGCGCAAATTTGCATTTGAGCTGACAAAACAAAAACACAACGCTTTAAACAAAACTAAAAGGCAAGTTTGATGAGAAAAATTCGCTCTTTTTTGCAAGGCTTCTTTGGCTCAAAGCTCTATAATGCGAGCATAACGGCTGTGATTTTGCTAAACTGCGCTGTGCTTGGGCTAGAAACTACGGCATTTGGCAAGGGTGAGTATAAAAGCGCGCTTAAAATCACCGATGAGCTTTGCCTTGCTGTTTTTAGCGTAGAGCTTGCTTTGCGGATTTTTGCCTTTAAACTCGCCTTTTTCACGGGCAAGGATAGGGGCTGGAACGCCTTTGACTTCATCATCGTGGCTGTGAGCTTGTTTGGGGCGAGTGGTTCAAGTGTGCTGCGAGCATTACGCGTGTTTCGTGCGCTGCGGCTTTTGTCGGTGCTGCCACAAATGCGCCTTGTAACGGAGGCTATGCTGCATACCTTGCCGAGCTTGCTTGGCGTGGGTGTTTTGCTCTTTATCTTTTACTATGTGTATGCGGTGCTTTGCGTGAATTTGTTTGGGGCTGACTTTCCACAGCATTTTGGTTCTTTGGGGGCGAGCTTTGGGACACTTTTTCAGCTGATGATAATGGACGATTTTGGCAACCTTGTGCGTCCTATGGCTGAAAAGTTTGCTTATGCTTGGGTGGTGTTTGTGAGCTTTGTGCTTATCGTTGGTTTTGTTGTGCTTAATTTGGTTGTGGGTATCATCGTGGAGAGCATAAACGAGATAAAAGAGCGCAAAAATGATAAATCGCTTTAAAGGCTCAGGCTTTTTGTGTGGGTTTTGTCGTTTTGAGCTTTGTAAAAGGCGAAAAATCTCTATTTTACGACAAACAAACTCCAACCTACACTTTTAACTTAAAAAAAGCCTAAATTTCAAGGCGCAAAGCCTTGATATCTCACAAGCTTTGCGTGAAAGCCGTGCCATAAAAACAAAGCACAAAAGCCAAAGTTACGCTTTAAGCCGAACGAACGAAATTTGCAATGTCAAGTTTCGCTCGTGCCAAACAGCGTTTAAAAGAGCTTTGAAACTTTGTCTTTGTAAGAATCTAGCTCTTTTTAAGCGCGCTTAATGTCCGCAGCCGCAGCCACAACCGCCGCCGAAAAATTCGCTGAGCTTTTGGATATTTGGCATTTCTGTGATTTCGCTCACTAGCTCTTTATAAGCTATTTTGCCGTCTTTTATGACAAACACGGCACGAGCCAGCAAGCCTTTGAGCGCACCATCGTCCATCAAAACGCCGTATTTCTCGCCAAATTCTTTACTCACAAAGTCGCTAGCCACGCGCAAAGCAGCTATCCCAGCCGTCTCGCAAAAACGCCCCATCGCAAAAGGCAAATCCTCACTCACCACGATAACCTCCGCACCGCCAAATTGAGCGACTTTTTCGTTGAACTCTCGCGCCTCAGTAGCACACACAGCGGTGTCAAGGCTTGGCACACTCAGCACTATCTGCGTTTTGCCGCTAGTGCCTATGGTGATATCGCTTAAATCCTGCGCTTTCAGCACGACTTGTGGCGCGCTGTCGCCTACATTTAGGGCTTTGCCACGCAAATTCACAGGATTTCCCTTAAAAGTAACTGAATTCATAGTTGTCCTTTGTAAAAAATTTTCATCATTATAATACACAAAAATTAACTACACTTGCTAAATTTTAAGATATAATTCTTTTTTCTGCGGTAAATTTAAGATGAAAACGAGCGAAATTTTTAAGCTGACTTTACCTGTGATGATGGGCTATGTGCCGTTGGGCGCGGCGTTTGGGATTTTGGCTGCAAGCAGTGGGCTGAGCCTAGCGCAAACTATGGCTATATCGTTTTTTGTGTATTCTGGCACGGCTGAGTTTTTGCTCATCGCCTTTATCGTAGCGGAGGAGAGTTTGCTTGGTATCTTTCTAACGCTGTTTTTGCTGGGCTTTCGGCACTTTTTTTACACGCTTTCACTGCTTGGCGAGCTTCGCGGGCTGAATTTATTGCGCTTTTATGCGATATATGCGATGAGTGATGAGAGTTTTGCCCTTTTAAGCACCTACAAAAACGACATTTCGCGTAATGTAACCCGCGCTCAAAAGAGTTTTAATTATGCTTTGCTGTGTTTTTTAAATCAATCTTATTGGATACTTGGTGGTGTGTTTGGCTTTATCTTTCAAAAGAAAGTGGCGTTTGACTACTCAGGCATCGAATTTAGCCTAAACGCACTTTTCATAGTGCTTGCGTATGATTCTTACCGCCAAAATCCTAATAAAAAGCTTTTGCTTATTGCCCTTGCTGTCGGACTTTTTGGCTTTTTAATGATAGATAAATCCTATATGCTCTTTGCTTGCCTTAGCCTTGCTATGTGCGTGCTACTGCTAGGACGGCGTTATGTCTAGTTCGTATATAGTTTTAGCTGTATTTATGGGCTTTTTGGCGACTTTTGGTGGGCGGCTACTGCCCTATCTCATCTTTCGCAAAAAGAGCGAGGGCAGGAATTTAGCATTTATTCAGCGCAATATGCCCCTTGTGATTATGGTGGTGCTTGTTTTTTATACGCTTTTAAGTATTGATTTTAGCGACACTTCAAAAGCATTAAGCGCGGTGATAGCCTGCATAAGCACGCTTATTTTGCAAATTTGCTTTAAAAATGCCCTTGTGAGTATGTTTAGCGGAACTTGTTTGTATATGGTTTTGTTGCGTTTGCTGTGAAATTCGTCTCTACTTTGGCTATGCTCACGATGATAAAAAAATTAGGGGATTTTTTGATATAAAATTCTACAACTATGATTTATCAAATTTACAAATTCCTTTCAAAAAATATCTTAAAAATTTCTTAACTATATATTTTTTTAAAAAATCAAAATTTGCCTAAATTTAAACATTTCACGCCTTTGTTAAGCCTTTTGCAAGCGTTCAACAAGCCTTTGACAAAGGCAAGGCAAAATAAAAGCACTTTGGTTCTTTGCTGAAATTCAGCTCGCCGCCGTGCGCGTTGATGATTTCTTTTGACAAACTTAACCCAAGCCCGTTGCCTTTGAGCTTTGTCGTTTTAAAGGCTTCAAAAACAGCCTTTTCATCGGCGATTTCCTTGCCATCATCATACACTTTTACCCAAATTTTCGCATTTTCCACGCTCGTTTTTATGCAAACCTTGCCACAATCAGCTTCTTTTTCTTCGATAGCATCAATGCCGTTGTAGATGAGATTTTGCAAAACAAGGCTCAGTAAGGCTTTGTCCGCATTTAGCTCTAAATTTAAAAAGTCAAATTCAAAGTCGATTTTAGCGTTGAAATTGTAAGAATTCACCACAGCTTCGCACTCGTCTTTGAGTTCGCACAGCTTAAAGGGCGCGGCGTTGATATGCACGCCCTTTGTGAAAAGCAAGGTTGAATTTACTATGCGTTCCACGCGCGAAATCGCCTTTTGCATTTCCAGCACTATGTGCTTGTTTTTCAGCTCGCTTCGCTCATACAAAGTCGATACAAGCAACGATATAGAGCCTATGGGGTTTCGTATCTCGTGGGCAAGGTGTGCTGCCACACTTCCCATACTCGCAAGCCGTTCGTTTCGCTTTTCAGCGCTTATATCAGTGGCTTGTATGATGAATTTATCGCCATAAGAAATGTTTTTCACCACAAAAAAATGCCCCTTAAATTCAAGCTCATAGTGCGCTTTGCTTAAATCAATCGCCCCCAAAAGCTCGTCATTTTCCTTGCCAAGCTGGTTTTGCAAATGTATGCTCTTGTCCTTGTTGAGCACCCACAGCGCATTTGGCAGCACTTCGACAATCTCACTCATCATCTGCTGCAAGCTCGCAAAGCTCTCTTTTAGGGCATTATACTCATTTTCTATGACATAAGTTTGCTCTATTAAGGCTTCTAGCGTTTCTTTGTTGGTAAAATCAAGGTTTTTTAGGCTTTCATCGTTCATTTTAAATCCTTAAATCAGTTCTTTGCAGTCATTTATATCAAACAAAAGCAAATTCCGTTCTTTTTTGCGCGCAAATTCGTTTGAAAAGCCACTTTTTGAAAAGATGATATAAAAGTCTGGCTTTATGTCAAGGGCTTTTGCCTTGTTTTGCAAAAGATGAAAGATATTTTTGCAAATCTTGCGGTTTTTGAATTTCACTTCGCCCATAAGGCAAAATTCGCTATCTTTGTAGTATAAATCCACTTCAATGTCCCTGTGCCAGAAACTCGACACGCTTTCAAGCTCGAATTTTTTTTGCAAAAATTCCTTTGACAAAAGCTCAAAGCACAGGCTTTGATAATGCTCAAACTCGCTAAATATAAGCTCTAAAACCTTATCAAACTCGCCAGCTCTTATGAGCGCTTCATTTGGCTTTAAAAAGCGAAAGAAAAAGCGTGTAAAATGGTCTTTGAAAAGAATTTTATCTTGTATGGTATAGTTTTTTAGGTGCTTTTTGAGTTTTTGTCCCTTTAAAAGCTTTGGTTTTTGCTCTTTGCTCTTTTCAAGGCTCAAAATTTTAGCATTCAGCAAAGAGTTGATGATATTTTGCGCCTTGAAATGTCCTATTTTGCGGTTTATGGAGTAGCGTTTGCGGTTGTTTTTAGCAAGCAAATAAAGGGCGAAATTCGTATCCTTGTCAAAGCTCAAATTTTGCGCTATTTCATCATAATGCAAGAGTAAATTTTGCCTTATGCTTTGCCTTAAATCAGCACACATTCTAAAGCCATCAAAGCCGTCAAAAACGCTATACAAGTCAAAAAGCTGCTCTATGTCATCGCTGGCATACCTTGCGCCAAATTCGCTAAATGTGATGATTTTTCCTTTGTTTTTGAATTTTATGTATAATTGTAGCAAAAATTTCTTTCAAGGCTTCTTTGAAAATGCAAATTGATGATTTAAAAAGCGACATCATCCTAAAAAAGGGCGTGCGGCATTTTGACTTTACCGCAAGTGCGCTGGGGCTTAAAAGCGTGGAAAAAGCCATAAAAAAAGTGCTTTTAAGCTACGCAAATACGCATTCTGATAGCTCGCTAAATTCCTTTGCCACGCAAAAGCATTATGAAGATGCAAGGGCTTATATCAAAAAAAGCCTGAATTTAAGCGATGAATTCGCGCTTATTGCTTGCGGGGCTGGCTCATCAGCGGCGATAAAAAAATTCCAAGAGTTACTAGGAATTTACGCTCCGCCAAAATTAAAGGCTAAATTTATCCCTAAAATTCAGCCCAAAAACTTGCCCTTAGTCATCATAAGTCCTTATGAGCATCATTCTAACGAGCTTTCATTTCGCGAAGGGCTTTGTGAGTGCGTGCGCGTGCCACTTGATGAAAACGGCGAAATCGACTTTGAATTTTTGCAAAATTTATTAGAGCGGACGAGAAAGGCTGACAAAACGCGCCAAATCATCGCTAGTTTCACGCTTGCGTCAAATGTAACGGGCATTTTAAGCGACTATGAAAGGCTTTCAAAACTCTTTCGCAAGCACAACGCCCTTGTTGCCTTTGACGCGTCAAGTTTTATACCTTATAAAAACATAGCCTGCAAGCATTATGATGCCCTATTTATCAGCTCACACAAACTTTTAGGCGGCGTGGGCGCGTGCGGACTTTTAGCCATAAAAAAGAGCTTGTTAGGCGACAAGCCAAGCTTTGCGGCTGGCGGCACTGTGGGCTATGTCTCACGCACGAGCGTGGATTATCTGTGCGATTTCGAGCGGCTTGAAGAAGCTGGCACACCGCCTATTTTACAGCTTATCCGCGCTAGCCTTGCCTTTAAGATAAAGGACAGCATAGGCGTAGCGGCGATAGAAAGGCAAGAAGAGCTTTTAAAAGAGCATTTTTTCAAAAAAGTGGCTGAATTTAACGCTAAAAATTCAAACACTTTAACGCTTTATGCGGCGAATTTAACGAACCGCTTGCCGATTTTTGCCTTTAATCTCACAGGAATTTCGCCCTTTGACTTAGCTTATCATTTAAGCAAAGGCTATAAAATCGAAACAAGAGCTGGTTGTGCTTGCGCTGGACCTTACGGACACGACTTGCTTGGCTTAAAGGACAACGCACCCTTAAAGCAAAAACCGGGCTGGCTTAGGGTGAGTTTTCACTACACGCACGGTTTAAGCGACATTGATTATTTCTTTGACGCCTTGCAAAAATGCGTGAAAAATTAAAATTATAAAAAATAAGACAAATTTTTTATAATTTTTGCTATAATGGCATCTTTATCATAAAAAATAAAGGATTACAATGCCACAAATTTTCAACTCTTTTTTCACAAAATTCAAAACCTTTTTCACCACAGGCGAAGTGAGCGCGGTTTTGGGCGCGAAATTCTTTTATATCGTGCTGGTAAATAGCCTTACCTTTCACAGCCTTAGCTTTGGCGATGATTTTATCGAGTTTGCCGAGCGATATATGAAAAATTTTTTTTGGAATTTTGGAAGCTTTTTTATCATCTTTTCGTTTTGCCTACTTTTGAAAGCAAGATTGTATCAAGTGCTGCTCAATGTGCTTTTTTGGCTCACTTTCATCATCGGAGCAGTAAATATCTTTTTGCTGATAAATTTCAACTTTACGCTTAATGCGGTTGCCATTTCGACATTTTTTGCGACAAATATGCGCGAAACGAGCGAGTTTTTAAATTTATATGTGTATGACAACCAAAGCACGCTCATCGTCCTTGCCCTTTTCATCATCATCAGCGTGGCGGTGTTTCGGGTAAGGCGTTCGTTTGAATTTTCGCGCAGAATTCATCTCGTGCTTGCCTTGATAATCCTTTTCTTTGTCAGCGACAACTACAAAAGATGGGGCGTTTTGCACCAAATGCAAAAAACGGCTTTGTTTTTCGCCGTAGGGGGAATTCATTTTGAGATTAAAGAGCAGCAAAACGCCGTTGCAGAGCTAGCAAAATCAAAAGATGAAATCAACGCTATGCTTAAAGACAAAATCACCCAAAGTGCTGGGGGGGGGGG
>OIYR01001356.1_pt1 | contig 12412 bp, 11 predicted proteins | sample 1588221 | NCBI WGS metagenome assembly OIYR01 (sample SAMN03283292) | human gut metagenome | biome: human-associated habitat; material: feces | host: Homo sapiens | place: Peru | collected 2012 | reverse complement strand
GTTGTTTGCCCATCTTTTGCGCTGTATGGATGGCTTTGCAAACATTTTGGCGTGTTTGAGTCGTTTTTGATAAAGCATATCCACAAGCCTTGCACTCATTCTAGGGGCTGGATAAAAGCAAGCACAAAGCTCATCTTGTTTATACAACCATTCAGTCCCATTTATCCACGGCCAATCACTATTTGGTGGCAATTTATGAAAATTTGATACGATTAAATCCGTTGCGTCATCTTTATAGCATTCAAAAAAGCTTGTATAGTCTTTATCATTGTAAAACACATCATAATCAAAATGCCAATAAAAATCAAAGTCCGCAAAATAATGTCGCATTATATAAAAGCTATAATCCCCATTATGCCACAGGCTTCTTGCCATACTCACATTTGGCTCAAAGTCTGCGTTAAAAGGCAATTTAAACGCTCTTAATGTATCCTCATAACAAAACAACACCTTGAATTTCTCTCCGCCCAAAAGCACTTCTTGCACAGGTTTTTTGCCCTTATCTTTTAGTGTAAATTGAGAGTTATCCAAAAACACAGCCACTTCCAAATGCTGATTTTGCGCGGCTTTGAGCTTTTTAAGCTCACTGATAACGCCATCGTTGATAGTGTGTGTTTGCATAAAGGCTAGGGTTTTCATCAATAAGCCTTTATATTAAAATGGCTAAATTTAAAGTCTTTTGGGCGAATTTTAACTTTAAGGTAAAATGGGATTTTGGTGAAATTAAGTAAAAAAATGGCTTGAATGAAAGCTAAATTTGCGCAAAAATTTAAATTTAATACAACAAAATTTAAGCAAAAAGAGTTTTCAAAATGTTTAAATAACTTTGAAGTAAAAATAAAATAAGCTAAATTTAAGCTAGGATTAAGCCAAAGCTCGTCTCTCTCTCTCTCTCTCTCTCTCTCTCGTTGCTAGCAACTTTTAAACGCATAAATTTAACCTTTTGTTTAAAATCAAAGTCAAATTCTAGCATAAATTTATAGCAAAAATTAAACAAAGCAAATTTTTGTGTTCTCAAACATAAATTTAGCTTTGCAGTGTTAGTTTTAAAACTCTTGCAGATTTACTCTTGGTTTTGTGTGCTGTCAAATTGCTCTAAATTTTCTAGCACGGATTGTTGTGTCTTGCTGTCGATAATGTCGATTTTATAATAAATCTCAACGCGATTGTTTTTAAGCGAGCTGGCGTCATTGTTTTCAAGCGGAGAATTCAGCCCAAAGCTTTTTATGCTTAAATTTTTCGCATCTACGCCACCGTTTAAGAAGTATTGCGCCACATTTTTGGCACGCTCATAGCCTAGATTAAAGCTGTTTGCCGCTGTGTCGCTATTGTCTGTGTAGCCACGAATTTCTATTTGCACGGTTGTAGGGAGTTGTAAGGAAAATTTAACCATATATTTGATGAAATCCGCCACATCGCCTGTTTTTATCTCAGCACTTCCACGCCCAAATTCCACGCGAGCGGGCAGTTGCAAAGCCACTTGATTTTCACTTTGATCAAGTGCTTGGCGCAGTTGTTGTATAGTCTCTTGCTGTGCGGTTGTGAGGGATTTTAGTGCTTCAAGCTCATCTTGGTGGCGTTTTTGAGATGCGCCTTTGTGTTGTTTTTGATTTGGGGTTTCTTGCTCGACAGTTTGGCTTGGGGTGAAGTCAAAAATTTTGATGAATTCGGTTTTTAGAGCCTCAGCCTTTGAGGGGTTGCTCTCGCTTATCGCCCAAAGTGCGATAAAAAGGGCAAGCAACAAGGATAAAAAGTCCGCATAAGGCACAGCCCATCTTTCGCCAGCTGGACATTCTTGTTGCTTTTTTTTTGCCATTTTAGTCCTTATTTGTCAAATTGTGAAATGCGGATTTCATTTTCGCCTAAGAAATTAAAGAGTTTTTGCTCCAAATCGCGTGGGTTCATACCCTCAGCTATGCTTTTAATGCCCTCTATGATGACGCGTTGTTCTTTTATCAACTCCATTCCATTTGCTTTTAACTTTTTTCCCAAAGGCGAAAAGATAGAATAACTTGCAAAAATTCCCGTAACCGTAGCGGTAAAGGCACTTGAAATACCCATAGCCATTTCTTGTGGATTATCAAGCTTTTGCAGAGCGAGCATAAGTCCTAAAACCGCTCCGATAAGTCCAAAAGTAGGGCAACTTTCTCCGATAGTTATCCAATACTCCGATGCTTCCTTATAATGCTCTTCAAGTTCCTCAGTTTGAATTTCCATAGTTTCTTTAATCTCGTCCCAATTTTTGCCATCGACAAGCATCATCAGTGCGTTTTTTAAAAATTCATTTTCTATCTCAGCCGTCTTTCCTTCAAGTGCCAAAAGCCCGTCCCGCCTAGCGATAAGCGAAAATTCAATGATTTGTGAAATGCGTTCGGATAAATTTACCTTTACGCCTGTAAAGGCGATTTTAAGTTCTTTGAAAGCGGCTTTAACAGCTTTTTTATGACACGCTGTCATCGCGCTAAACATAGCCGTAGGGATAACGATAAGCACGGAGCTTATATGGATAACATGCAAGGGGTTTCCGCCCTCCAAAATGTCGCCGATAGAAATACTCGCCGTTGCCATTATGATACCGATGATGGTGGTGATATCCATTCAAATGCTCCTATTTTAACTCGCCCCAATTTTTCGCTACTTTTGAGCTTGTTTTTAAATTAACTTTTAATTTTACCACATTTTGCATAATGTCCTGCGTAATTGTAGCAAATTTTTCAAGTTTTTCATCTTTTATTTCAAAAATTAACTCATCGTGGATTTGCAAGATGAGTTTTTGCCCCTCATCTAAATGCGGGTAAATTTCAAGCATAGCAAGCTTTATGATGTCAGCTGCTGAGCCTTGCAAAATGCTATTTACGCTTTCTCTTTCATAGCTTGCCTTTATCATAGGGCTTGCGGTGTTAAAGTCAAAGTATCGCTTTCGCCCCAAAAGCGTGCTGATAAAGCCATTTTGCCTTGCTTCTTCTTTAACGCGCTCAAAATAATCCTTAATGCTCGTAAAATTCGCAAAATACCGCTCTATGTAACTTTTGGCTAAATTTGCTTCTATTTTTAAATTTTGGCTTAAAGTTTTATAACCCATTCCATAAATAAGCCCGAAATTTATGCTTTTGGCTATGCTGCGCGTTTCATAATTGCTCTCCCCAAATATCATCACAGCCGTGCGCGCGTGTATGTCCTCATCATCGGCAAAGGCTTTAAGCAGCTTTTCATCTTCGCTAAAATGCGCAAGCATTCTTAGCTCAATCTGCGAATAATCAAGGCTTAAAAAGCTATGTCCTTGGCGGGCTGTAAAGCAGGATTTGTAGGCTTTGGCGTATTGTCCGTGAGCTGGGATATTTTGCAAATTTGGGTCTTTGCTGGCTAATCTACCCGTTGCCGTGCCTGTTTGCATAAAATTTGAGTAAATGCGTGAATTTTCATCATTTTGAGCGAGCTTTAAAAGCGGTTCGCAGTAAGTAGAATAAAGCTTTGCTAGCTCTCTATAATCAAGCAGTTTTTGTGCCACAGGGTGCTTATCTACAAGCTCATTTAGCACCTTTTCATCGGTAGAAAACACGCCACTTTTGCCCTTTTTGCCACTTGGCAAACCAAGTTTTACAAACAGCACTTCGCCCACTTGTTTGGGTGAATTTAGGTTGAATTTCTCAGCTGTAAGAGCGTAAATTTCATCGCTTAATGCTTTTATATCCTTTGAAAACTCTTGCATAAGTGCGCTTAAACGCTGAGTATCCAAATGAATTCCCCCATTTTCCATACTCATAATCACTTTTATAAAAGGAAATTCAAGCGTTTTGGCAAGTTCAAGCAAATTCGGCTCTAAATTTTTAAGAAAATACAAATAAAATCTCAAAGTTATATAAGCGTCCTCAGCGGCGTATTTGGCGGCACTTTCAAGGGCTAGTGCGGCGAAATTTGCACCCTTTGGCACGACTTGCTCGAATTTTATGGTTTCATACTCAAAAAGCCTTTTGGCTAAATCGTCCATATTTACGCGTTTGCTTGGCTCATAAAGCCACGCTAAAATCATCGTGTCAGCGTAGTTTGTGGGCGCTTTTAAGTCAAAGTTGTTTTCGATGATTTTAAAGTCAAATTTAAGATTATGCCCCACGACAAAACCCTTATAAATCATCTTTATAGCACTCTTTGCGCTCTCTTTTGAAAGCTGTTTTGGCGCACCAAGATAGCTGTGGGCAATAGGCACATAGTAGGCTTCTTGCTCATTTAACGCAAAGCTAAATCCCACTATCTGGGCATCTTTTTCAAGTCCTGTCGTTTCTGTGTCAAAGGCGATGATTTTATTTTCATCAAGCCCTTTTAAAAGCTCAAAAAGCTCGTTTTCATCGGTAATAAGCACAGCTTTAAAGCCTAAATTTTTATCCATATTTTGTGGGGCGGATTTGAGCTTTTTAAGCAATAAATTCAGCTCATACTCTTGCAAAATGTCAAGCACTTCAAGCAAAGGTTCAGCTTTATCATAGTTTGCCTGTGTAAAAAGAAAAGAAATGTCTAATTCGTCATAAAGAGCGGTGAGTTTTTTACTCAAAAAGGCGTTATCTTTGCCCTCGATGAGTAAATTTTTCGTGCGTTCGTTGCGAACAAGGGGTAAATTCTCATAAATACCCTCCAAAGAGCCAAATTCATCAAGCAAGGTTTTAGCTCCCTTTGCGCCTATGCCCTTTACACCGGGTATGTTATCAGCCGTGTCTCCGCAAAGTGCTAGAAAATCTTTGATTTGAGCAGGCTTTACGCCGTATTTTTCCAAGCAACCAGCCTCGTTGTAGTCGTTTTTTGAAATAGGGCTGTAAATGCTTACCTTGCCGTCTTTTATGAGCTGATACAAGTCCTTATCCTGCGTGATGATACGCACGAAAATGTCCTTGTCCTCGCAAAATTTCACCACAGAAGCGATGATATCATCGGCTTCATAACCCTCTTGTGAGTAAGCGCAAAAGCCCATTTTTTTAATCATCTCAATGCAAACAGGAATTTGCTCCAAAAGCTCATCGGGCGCGGCTTGACGGTTAGCTTTATAGCTTGTATCTATCTCGCTGCGAAAGGTTTTGCCCTTGCTATCAAGCGCAAAGATGAGATAATCACTGCTAAACTCGTTTTTTAGGCTGTAAATAAAGTTCGCAAAGCCAGCAACCATACCGCTAGGCTTGCCTGTGCTTGTCGTAAAGCCCTTTAAAGCGTAAAAAAGCCTGAAAAAAAAGCCAAAAGTGTCGATGATAGTTAGGGTTTTCATAGTGTCCTTTGCTAAAAATTCAAAGCATTATAGCAAATCTGCGTAAAGATTGAAATTTTTTGGAATGTTTTTTGTTTTTTTGCGATAAAATTCAAAAATTTACTCGCTAGTCTTTAAAAAGGCTTAAAATCTTATAAATTTAAGTTTAAAATAATTTTTTTTCGTTACAATAAACAAAATTCCTAAATTTCACGCGCAAAAGGACGCTGTAATGAAACTCAAACTCGACTACACCAGCTTTATAAACAAGGCAAAGAGCCTTTGCAAGGGGCGTGTTTATACAAGCTATCTTATGCGTTACGCACTTGGCACAGATGCGAGTTGTTACAGCTACACGCCACGAGTTGCCATTCGTGCAAATGATGAAAGCGAAGTCATAGCCTTGCTAAAACTTGCTAAAACTTGCCAAACGCCACTTACCTTTCGCGCCGCAGGGACGAGTTTGAGCGGACAAAGCAGTAGCAATAGCGTTTTAATCATCGCAAATGATGGCTTTAAGGGCATTAAGCTAGGGCAAAATGGCGAAGTGATAGAGTGTGAATGCGGCGTGATAGGCTGTGAGGCAAATGCAGCCTTAGCGAAATTTGGCAAAAAGATAGGACCAGACCCAGCGACTATAAATTCAGCTCTCATCGGGGGAATTTTTAACAACAATTCTAGCGGAATGTGCTGTGGCGTGGAGCAAAACAGCTACAACACCGTTCATTCAGTGCGTGCGGTGCTACTTGATGGCACTATCATCGACACAGCCGACAATGAAAGCATAAAAGCCTTTGAAAACTCGCATCCGCAAATGTGTAAAGAGCTTAAAGCCCTGCACGCGAAAATTCAAAACGATAGCAAGTTAAAGGCTTTAATCGCTAAAAAATACAAAATCAAAAACACCACAGGCTACTCCATAAACGCACTAGCGGACTTTGGCGAGATAAAAGACATTTTAAATCACCTTTTCATAGGCAGTGAAGGCACTTTGGCTTTTGTGAGCAAGGTTCGTTACAAGGCGGTTAAAGACGCTAAATTTAAAGCTTGCGGCTTGCTCTTTTTTGAGGATTTAAACGAGGCGAGCAAAGCCATAGTCGCCCTTTCAAAGCTAGGACGGCAAAAGGTTGTGAGTGCTGAGATGATGGATTATGCTTGTTTGATGGCGGTAAAGGACATTGAGGGCGTGCCAAGCGTGGTGAGCGCGTGCAAAGAGGGGTATTCTTGCATTTTGTTTCAAAGCGAAAGCGATGATGAGGGCGAGTTAAATTCGAATTTAGCACAAATCAAGGCGAGCTTAAAGCCGCTGAAAATGGCGTTTGAGCCGCTTTATTCGAGCAAGGCAAGCGAGTATGATGCGTGGTGGAAAATCCGCAAAGGCTTGCTGCCCTTTACTGCGGGCAACCGCCCAAAAGGCACGACTGTCATCACAGAAGATGTGTGCTTTGAGATAGACAAATTTACAGACGGCGTTAGCTTTTTGCAAGAGCTTTTTAAAAAATACGGCTTTGAGGGGGTGATTTTTGGACACGCACTTGCAGGAAACTTGCACTTTATCATCACGCCAGATTTGCAAGATAAAGTGCAGTTTGCAAATTTCGCCGCTTTGGTTGAGGAAATGAGCCAAAAAGTAGCTCTAATGGGTGGCAGCACAAAGGCAGAACACGGCACAGGGCGAATGGTCGCGCCCTTTGTCGAGCTTGAATGGGGCAAAAAAGCTTACGAGCTTAACCTTAAAATCAAAGAAATTTTTGACCCGCAAGGCTTGTTAAACCCTGATGTCATCATCACCAAAGACAAGGACATTTACAAGAAAAATCTCAAAAGCGCGCCTAAAAATTTACTAAGTTTGCCCGAAAATGATGAAATGATAAACACCTGTATGGAGTGTGGATTTTGCGAGAAATTTTGCCCCTCAAAAGACTTAACACTCACGCCAAGACAAAGAATAGCCGTTTTGCGAGAAGTAACAAGACTGCTTGAAAATGGCGAAACAAGCAAGGCAAATGAGCTTTTAAAAGAGTATGAGTATGCAGGTGATGAAACCTGTGCTGGGTGTTCGGGCTGTTTTAGGCTCTGTCCTTTGGGCATTGACACGGCAAAGGTAGCGAGCGAGCTTCGCCAAAAAATAAGCGCAAATTCACAAAAAATGGCGCAAAAAATTTATGATAATTTTGAAAAAACTTTAAGCCTTGCCAAAGGAGGACTTAAATTTTATGCCTTTTGGGGTGCGCTTTTGGGCGAAAAAAATATCAGCAAAATCACTTCTTTTTTGCACGGCTTAAATTCGAATTTGCCTTTCACGCCGCCCTTTATGCCAAGCGCAAATGGCTATAAATTCACAAATAGGGGCGAGGATTTGGAGGAAAAAGTGGTGTATTTTAGCTCTTGCACAAACCGCGTTTTTGCTCCGTCAAAAAAACAAGATGACAAAAGAGCCGTGCAAGAAGCGTTTGAGAGCATTTGCGCTAAGGCAAGCATAGGCGTGATTTACCCAAAACAAATTGCTAAAATGTGCTGTGGCAAGATGTTTGAGGACTATGAGAGCATTCGGGCGCAAAATTTAGCCTTTTTAGAAAGTGAGCTAAATGCTGCGACAAAGGGCGGTAAATACGCCGTTGTGATAGAGCATTCAAGCTGTTTTTACTCGCTTTTAAAGGACCTTAAAGATAAATTTAAAATCCTTGACATTAGCGAATTTTTGCTTTCAATCGCCGATAAACTCGCGTGGCAAAAGAGCGAAAAAACCCTGCTGGTGCATAAACTTTGCTTGCTTAAAAAACTAGGCAAAGACGGCGCACTTTATGAGCTTGCAAGGCTTTGTAGCGATGAAGTAAGGCTGATACAAAGCTTTGAGTGCTGTGGTTTTGCTGGTAAAAAGGGCTTTTTCACGCCCGAGCTTAATCAAAGCAGCACGAAAAATCTCAACGCTGAAACAAATGAAAACTTCATCGGCGTAAGCACGAGCAGCACTTGCGAAATAGGGCTTAACGCTTATGGTAACACCAAATTTCAAAACATAATTTACCTTGTGGATAGCCTTACAAGCAAAAAATAAATTTGCGGAAAATAAGGCGTAAAAGGTAAATTTGTCATTGCGTTTTTATATTCTTGCTACGATTTGCTTAAATTTGCACCTTGCCGCACCGTTAAAAAACGGCTCAAAATGGCGACACAGCACGCAAATTTTTTATAAAAATCAACGCTTTTTTAACAATAAAGCCAAATTTTTTGCGTTTAAATTTATGAGGTTGTAGAAAAAGCCCTAAAATTTAGGGCTTTGTTTTAGAGCTTTGACGCGTTTTGTTTGAGATACTCAGCCACGCCTTTGGGGTCAGCTTTCATACCCGCTTGTCCCTTGTGCCAGCCAGCAGGGCAAACCTCGCCGTGTTCGTTGGTGAAAAGCATAGTATCAACCATTCTTATCATCTCGTCAATGTTGCGCCCAAGTGGCAAGTCGTTGATGACGGCGTGGCGCACGGTGCCGTCTTTGTCAAGCAAAAACGAGCCGCGAAGTGCAACTGCTTCGTCAAAAAGCACATCAAAGGCACGCGCCCACTCTTTTTTAAGGTCAGCAACCAACGGAAACTGCACATCGCCTATGCCGCCGTTTTCAATCGCCGTGTTTTTCCACGCAAAATGCGAAAACTCGTTGTCGCAGCTCACGCCGATAACCTCGATGCCACGCTCTTTGAAGTCCTTGTAACGCTTGTCAAAAGCGATGATTTCGCTCGGGCAAACGAAAGTGAAGTCTTTTGGGTAAAAAAACACCACCGCGCCCTTGCTGCCTATGTTTTTGTAGAGACTGAAATTCTCAACGATTTGGTTGTTGCCTAAAACTGCTGGTGCGCTAAGCTCCTGAGCCTTTTTTGTAACAATCATTTGTGTCCTCCTAAATAATAATTTTTATTGACAAAGAAATTATATCTTTAATTTTTCTCACAAAGGTAAATGAGAAAAAATTTTTTATAAAATTTGCGTTTTTATCCTTAAAGTGATGATTTATGAGTATAAATTTTTGGTTCTTTTTTCAAAAAAACGCGTTAATTTGCGCCTTGTTTATCATCGCGAGCGGTTAAAATGACGAGCAAACCCACAAAAACAAGTGCAACTTCCACAATGATAAATTTATTTTTGTTTATGATTTAACTTAAACACCTAAAAATTCAGTTTTAAAAATTTAATTTTCCATTCAAATGCCTAAATTTCGTTTAAATTCTTAAATTTAGATTTGTATTTTTTGTTTTTCACTTAACATTCTATCAGATTTCTGGCTTGGCACTTGCAGCAATGGTTTTAAATTACTCTTTACCAAATTTTGTTCTTCAATATAATCCGCATCATGATTCAATTGTTTTGCCTTTTGAATAGGCTTATGCACTGAAAAACGTATTGTTAAATTCTCTATTTCTAAATTTTCATTAACTAATCCAAAATAACCTAGGTCATTTGATAATTTTAATAAGTGTTGCCCACATCTCTTCACAATACACCCAGCTTCCCCTACATACAAGTTAATCACTTCATCGTTTATTTGCATGTCAACCCTATATACTCCACCATGAAGTGCACTCACATCTAAAGTTCCATCTTTTTGAAAATATTCAATCTTCATATCAGCTATGCCTCATATAACTCTATAATTTTATAACAGCATTATACATCTTTATAAACTTATAAGACAATATTATATTTTTCTAATGTCCTTAAATCAAAAAATCTCGGCATATTAGATTACAAGTCTAATACACCGAGAATTTTTATAGCACCTCTACATCATTAATATTAACCATACCAGCATAAAAGCTGCACTTATATAGCTCAATCATATTTCCTTTTATCTGGCCAACATTATATACCCCATCCTCATATATAACCTTGCTACCAGGCACTATCTGATTTAAGCTGTTGCTTGTCTTTTTTTCTTCCATATTTATATCACACCCCATATCTACTATTTAACTCTTCTGAATATAATATGCCGTGTTTTATCTCATCCGGCGTATACTGCTGCCAGTAATCTATCTCTTCATCCGATGCACTGTCGCCATATCTCATGACTCTGTAGCAAGCTGCTATCAGATCCTTCTTGGAATACTCATCGTTATAGTCATCTGTACCTCTTATAGCATCAAACGCCTCTACTCTTGTCATATTTCCCATGAGAGCTTCAATGATAGCCTCGTTTTCACCATCGCCATAATCTCGATATAACAGTCCTCTGTAAAGTCCTTTAACATAACCAACAGCCTGCTCTCTGGTCCAACTCCCTGTATTTGTCTCGCCAGAAGCACTGTTTATGTATGCTATCATCTCTTCGTCATACAAGTAATCACAATCCACCGTATTTTCAGATATGCCATCTATATTTTCTACGGATGAATACTGCCATATTGCATAATCTGAGACATACTCAGGTGCATTTCCACCATATCTAGCAACCCACTTCTTATATCCAGCAAGTCTGTTAATATCTAACTTCTCCTTGAAACCGCTTATATCAGAAGCATAAATCATAGACTCATATCCACGTTCAACGCATCTGTCCATAAATGCTATACAAGCATCTGTTACTCCAGCTTTCATTGGTGGGTCAGTGGACTCTAAGTCTACTATTGCATATGGAATACCTATTCCGTCAATTATGTCACAAAATCTATCAGCATCTGCTAATCCATCTTCAGTAGTTACACAGTCTTTTCCGACATAGTAATATGCTCCTAACACTGGAATTCCGACATTTCTAAAGCCATCCACGTATTCTCTAAATCTTCCGTCTTTGTAGAAACCTCCGTCTGACCCTCCTGCCTTAATTAGCACAAATTTCACTCTGCCACTGTTCTTAACAGCCTCAAAGTCAATGTTGCCCTGATGACGGCTCACATCTATTCCATGTTCCATAATAGTCACGCTCCTTACTTGTTTAATTTATCAAACAGATGCAATGCTGCAATCTGCGTTACTATCAGCTTGACTTTGTCATATCCGATCTGAGAGCAAGCCCACGATAATACCATCACTGCCACCATCAAAAGAAACATTACTGCATCAAATTTAATATTATTAATGTTGATGTATAAGGCAAATATAAAACCGCCTACAATCACTGATGTATATGCTGCAAGCATTCCTGATATGTACTTCTTTCCAATGGCTTCAAGGAACTGCTTTTCAGCCTGTACTAAAGCTGATGTTGCTATTGCAACCGCACATATTATTATTGTTATTACTTCCGCACTCATATCTATACCTCCTAAATTATCTTTGTTGTGGTATCCTCATTAAGGATCTTATTAATCTTACCAGCTTTAGCCTGTTCAATATGACTGTCTGCCTTATCCAGTGCTACTTTCACGTCTTTTGGCGGAAACACATTCAGGTCTTCATTCCTTTTTTGTAGTTTCAACTTATAATCAACCTGCCAGAGCTCCGATTTGAACACAAATTCTAATGCCGATTTATTCATGTAATGCTTTGAAACATAGCCAAGAAGTGTAAATGAGGCTGCAAGAGCCGCTACTGTTTGTGTTATCAAGGTTGCGTATGCGACAAAATAAGGGTTGCTGGTTGCAACCCCATTAAGCACGCCATCATTAATTATGCTGACAAATTTAAGTACTGAATAAACGAATAAAGTGAGCAGAACAGCACATATTAATCCTATTGAATAGACTAATATTTTTGTGGTAGTAAAGCGTTTCTCATGCCCATTATGTCTTTCTGCCTTCTCAGGCTTAATCACATATCTTATTGTAGACATCTAACCTCCTCCTTAATTCATGCTCCCAGCTCCAAGCTGTGCATAGAAATCATCAAGATCATGCTTAGCTTTAACTGCATACTCTGCATATTCATGTGTCTTTCCGTTTACGTGATTTTTTTCTGCCAATTCTTCTGCCATTGTTGCAGACAGTCCTATTGATGCTGTTATTCCTTTGTACAGCAAAAAATCTCTTTTTTCACGATTCTTGTCTCTCTCATCATTAATTTTTACAAACCGTGCAAACATCATCTTAATAGCTGCTACAGCCAGTGTGCCTGGAATTGCAGCTATCCCTAATACTTGTAATACATGCATTATAGTCTTCTCCTTTTTTTGCATTAAAAAAAGAGGCTTTAACCTCTTACTTCTCTACCACTGTTCCATCTTCATTCAATATATACTTTTCTTTTAATGCCTTGATA
>OIYR01001353.1_pt1 | contig 12449 bp, 12 predicted proteins | sample 1588221 | NCBI WGS metagenome assembly OIYR01 (sample SAMN03283292) | human gut metagenome | biome: human-associated habitat; material: feces | host: Homo sapiens | place: Peru | collected 2012 | reverse complement strand
TGTTGTTTTCTTTGTATAGTCTTCAAGTAATGAAGAGATATTCAATAAGAACATGATATTACGCGCTGTGCCCCATTGTCCTGATAATAATGAAACAGAAATACTTGTCGCATCTAATACTGGTACATCAATACGTTTATGTACAAGAGAATTAAGTCCTTCTTTTACATAACGAATTGTATGATAAATAGTTAATACGTTTCTTACTGGTAAGGGTAAAAACCATTTAGAAGCATATCTTCTTGCGATGATTGCAGTGAATTTCCCAATGTATTGATCGTTGATATCACGATGATCTATAAGATATTTGTTTTCTTTAATGATCTTTTCATAGGGTGCATCATCAAAGTGAGGGATATCTAAAGAGTTGATTTTGTCAATCAAAGCATCTCTTTGATCAACACTGTAAGTGAACAAAATAGAACCTGTTCTTTCATTGACATCGGCTGATTCAACCATATCCCATTTACATAATGCGAAATGTAAGGCAAGTGCCTTATTTCTAGAAAAGCGATAACGTCCATAACGTATTCTCATACGTCCTGGTATGTCATGTACTATACGATACTCTAACATTCTCTTATCACCTAAAAAATAGGAAATTTAAATTCCCTATTTTGCTTCTTTCTTGCTTTTCGCTTCAGCATAAATATCTTTTGCATCTTCTACAATTGTATCATATGATGCAAGTGCCTGATCCTTTAACTGCATACCAGTCGCAACTGATTTTACTGCAGCTTTTCTTGCACAGTCACTCTTTACGAACTTACTACCTGCCACTGTAGCGGCTACACCACCTACAAATGACCATAATAATTTGTTTTTGAATAAATCTTTCATATTCTTTTCCTCCTCTGTTAGTCCTAACTAACAAAATCATAATAACACTATAGAGAAGGTTTGTGAACAAAAAAAGTTAGAGTAGTATAACTTTCATTAGAGAAGCATAACCAATGTGCCGGATACTATTAGTATTAATCCAAGTAATGATTTCTTAGAGAGTTTCTCATGAAAAATAAGATAAGAGAATAATACAGTAAAAAGAATACTGAGCTTATCTATAGGAGTGACTAGACTTGCTGGACCTGACTGCAGGGCATGATAGAAGCATAACCAGGATCCTCCTGTAGCTAAGCCTGATAACGCAATAAAGAGATATTCTTTCTTTGGTATACTCTTCATATTCATTTGACTATGCGTCACAAAAACCACAATCCAGCTCATAATAAGTACAACACTTGTACGAATAGCTGTCCCTAAATTACTTTCAATATTTGTGATTCCTATCTTACCAAGTATAGTCGTCAAACTTGCAAAGACAACAGAAAGAACGGCATAAAGTAACCAGGCATTACTTGTCTGTTTATTATCTTCCTTCTTTTCTACCATTAAATATGTACCCGTTGTAAGGCTGATCATACCTATAATCTTATAGACTGTGACACTTTCTTTGAAAAATATAAGAGAAAGAATAATCGTCAATACAACACTTGTCTTATCTACAGCTGTGACTTTATTGATATTTCCTAGCTGTAATGCCTTAAAGTAACATAACCAGCTCGCTCCAGTAGATATTCCAGAAAGAATTAAGAATAGAAATGTCTTATGGGTGATTGTATGGATTGTATCAAATGAGCCAACTATTCCTACCATGATCCATGAAAAGATGAGTACGACAATAGTACGTAATGCAGTGGCTAGATGAGAGTTTGTATGTTCAATACCACATTTTGCGAGAACTGCTGTAAGTCCTGCAAAAAAGGCAGAACCAAATGCATAAAGAATCCACATAAAAAAGCCTCCTTATAATACTATTATAGGAGGCTAAAATGAATTTGTTTAGAATTCTTTGATAGCTTTGATTACATCTTCTACAGTTAAATGGAATTCCTTGAATAAGTCTGCTGGCTTACCTGAAGCACCAAATGTATCCATAGTGACATATTTGCCCTTGAATCCTGCGAATTCACCCCAAGATAAACGGCTTCCTGCTTCTACAATAATTCTATTTTCTACACATGATGGTAAAATAGATTCTTTGTATTCTTCAGACTGTTCTCTGAATAATTCCTGGCAAGGCATAGAAACGATTCTGATATTTAAGTTAGGGTCTTTTAATTGTTCTTTAGCTTTGACTGCTAAGTCTACTTCTGAACCTGATGCAATGATGATGATATCTGGCTTACTCATGCAGTCATCAATGATATAACCACCTCTTAAGGCACCTCTGTTACTGCCTACCATCTTAGGTAAGTCCTGTCTAGAAAGGATGAGAGATGTAGGTGTTTCTTTTGAACTCATTGCGACATACCAGCCAGCTTTTGTTTCAAATTCATCACATGGTCTAAATACATACATGTTAGGCATTGCACGAAGCATAGTCAACTGTTCTACTGGTTCATGTGTTGGTCCATCTTCCCCTACACCAATACTGTCATGAGTAAATACATAAGTAAGTGGAAGCTTCATTAATGAAGACAAACGAGCCATAGGTTTTACATAGTCACTAAATACAAAGAATGTAGCCACATATGCCTTTAATCCACCATATAACATTAAACCATTACCTACTGCAGCCATAGCCTGTTCTCTTACACCAAAGTGGATATTACGTCCACCATAGTTGTCTGCACTGAATTCACCTTCACCCTTTAAGACTGTCTTATTAGAAGGTCCTAAGTCGGCTGAACCACCAATGAAGTTAGGGGCAAAATCCTTAATAAGGTTCATTGTTTCACCACTTGCAGCACGAGTTGCGATATTGTGATGTTTATTTGCCCAGAATAATGGGTTATCCTTGAAGATTCTTGCAAAGTCAGGGTTAAAATACTGTTCCCATACAATCTTCATTTCTGGATATTCTTCAAAATATTTATCCTGCATAGAAGTCCAAGCATCATATAAATCATCTACACGTTTTTGTGTAGAAGCTAGATAATCATATACTTCTTCTGGTACATAGAATTCTTCCTGTGGAAGACCTAGTTTTTCTTTAAGTGCTTTGATGTTATTCACGCCTAATGGTGCACCATGAGTGCTTTCTGACCCTTCGTTTGGACTATCTTTACCGATTGTAGTCTTGATTTCAATGAACTTAGGTTTACCTTTAATAGTTTTTGCTTTTTCTAATGCAGCAAGTACTTCATCTAAGTTATCTCCATCTTCTACAGTTAATGTTTCAAAACCAAATGCCTTTACTCTGTCTGATACATTTTCTGTAAATGTAATGCTTGTGTTACCTTCGATAGAAATGTTGTTTGAATCATATAAGATGATGAGCTTTTCTAACTTAAGTGTACCAGCAAGTGATAATGCTTCTGAAGAAATACCTTCCATCATACATCCATCACCAGCTAATGCATAAACATAATGATCAAATAGATCATAACCTGGTTTATTAAATACAGTGGCTAAATGAGCCTGACCCATTGCCATACCAACAGCCATGCCTAAGCCCTGTCCTAAAGGACCTGTAGTCGCATCTACACCTACTGTATGTCCATATTCTGGATGTCCTGGTGTAAGTGAACCTAACTGTCTAAACTGCTTTAAATCATCCATAGTTAAGCCATAACCATATAGATGTAATAAACTATAAAGCATGCTTGAACCATGTCCTGCTGATAAAATAAAACGATCTCTGTTAACCCATTCAGGATGCTTTGCATCATGATTTAATACTTGTGACCATAATACATGAGTGAATCCAGCAGCCCCTAAAGGAAGTCCTGGATGTCCTGAATTTGCTTTCTGAATCATATCTGCACAAAGTGCTTTAATTGTATATACTGTTTTTTGATCAATCTTGTTCATTTTTCTGTTTTCTCCCATTCATCATTGTTAAATATTATACCTGTTCTCTTTTTGTGAATGCAAGATATTTAGTACTTCACATTCCAATTCATTGCAGCATTATATAAGAAATACAGGCCATACATTAAGCAACCTTCATCAAAGATAGTGGCTTTGTTATGAAGACCATAAATATAACCATCCTGTTTACATCCTGCCGCAAGAATAACAAAGAGTGAAGGTACATTGGCAGTAATATGGCCAAAGTCTTCTGAGATAGTAAGAGGTAGTTCTAGCTTCTTGATATAACCACCAAATACATCTTTTTCTACATCCATAATAGATTTAAGTAATGCAGGATCATTATAGACACTTGGTGCCTGCTGTAAGATTGTGATTCCTGCCTGGGCATGATACATAGAAGCAATACTTTGTACTAATTCATTCACTCGACCCATAATATATTCCTGATCATCTGGACGATAACTTCTTAAAGAACATTTCATATAAGCTTTTTCTGGAATAATATTATGGGCTTTACCTGCATTCATAATACCGATTGTAAGTACATCATCATGACTCATGCTGATTTCTTTTGGAATGATTTCCTGTAATTGCTGGTATATATGAACAGCCACACGCAGTGCGTCAATACCTTTTTCTGGCATAGAACCATGTGAACTCTTACCCGTAATATTGATTTCAAAGATTGTAGAAGCGGTTGTCATTGCTTTACGAATCGTACGGATTGTACCTGTCTTATCTTCTGTCGCCGGCATGACATGTAAGCCTACTGCCGCATCAACACGAGGATACTTTAATACCCCATCTTCAATCATCATCTTACAGCCCACTAGTCCTTCTTCATGAGGCTGGAAAACAATCTTGATCTGTCCTTTGAGTTTCTTTTCATTCTGTTTTAATAGTTTGGCACACATTAACATCATAGAAGCATGCATATCATGTCCACATGCATGCATTGCCCCATTAATAGACTTAAAAGGAAGATTTGTATGTTCTACAAGTGGTAAAGCATCCATATCACTTCTAAGTAAAAGAATCTTCTTATCATGAGGTCCTACAAGTATTTCAATACTGCCTCCTGGATTCACAATAATATTCTCATAACCATACATCTCAAGTAGCTTCACTATATATTCCTGTGTCTGAGGAAGAGGATGACCGACTTCTGGATGTTCATGAAAATGTCTTCTCAATCGTATTAATTCCTGTTCAATATCCTTGTTGTTTGATATCCATTTTTCTATCTTTTCCATAACTTACACCTACTTTTCCATTTCTTGAATAATACGTCTTGTATTAATAATCTTTTGTGCATATTCTTCTTTATTACGTTTCACTAATCCATAGTAAAGAAGATCAATGATAATAAGTGAAGAATAACGAGAACTAATCGCTCCGATACGTAATGGCTGTTCCTGTGAAGGAATAGTTAATACATAATCTACTAACTTACCAAGCTTATTATATGCAGATTGTGTAATTGCGACAGATGGGATGTTCATTTCCTTTGCCCATTTAGCCGCAGTGACTATACCTTTTGTCTCTCCACTATATGAAACAAAGATGGCTAAATCTTCCTGTGTCATAGTAGGTACAAAAGTCATCTGTAAATGAATATCAGGACAATAACTAGAAGGCTTCCCTATCCTCATAAGCTTATGTATAAAATCATCGCAGACAATAGCTGAACCACCTACACCAAATAAATACACATGTTTCGCTTGTTCTAAAGCTTTCACAACATCTTCTAGTGTAGAAGCACTAAGAAGATGATATGTTTTATCAATAGTCACAATCTGAGAATGATGTACTTTATTCATAAGTGTTGCCATATCTTCATCTGGATGTAGTAAATTATCTACTTCAGGAATTGATCCTACTAGATCCTTGGCAAGTTCAATCTTTAATTGTGGAAAACCTGAATAACCAAGTTTTTTCGCAAATCTAACAATTGCTGCAGAAGATGAATGTGTCTTTTCTCCAAGTTTCATAGCAGAATCATCAAGAACATATTCTGGATGTTCTATGATATATTGCGCTATTTCTTTTTCTGTTTCTGTAAGGCTTGCTTCTTTAATACGTGTAATACAGCTCATTAGAACCTCCTTCTCATATATGACTACGCATATATGTTTTTATTTGTCTTTCCTTATACAGAAGTATACCATGTTTTTCTTTTACATCGCATTTTTTATGGCACATTATATGAATTATATGCGTTTTTAATAAGATTTTATCATTTTAAAAGAAATTTTATTATCATTTAATAATTCATTTTATCATGAATATGAGGTGCTTTTTTTCGCTTATTCCGATAATAATGTATGATAATTTAACGTTATGGTGATAATTTTTTATTGACATGACTATTTTCTATTCGTATAATGCAGTCATACCAGAAAGGTAAAAAGAAAACATAAACATGATAAAGGGGGAGTGCTTATGGCAAAGGTTTTAACTGAAGTTTTTGGTATATGGTATTTAATTGGTGCCGCGTTTGTATTCTTTATGCAGGCAGGCTTCGCAATGGTTGAGGCAGGGTTCACCCGTGCTAAGAACGCCGGAAATATCATCATGAAGAACTTGATGGATTTCTGTTTAGGAACTGTTGCTTTTCTTATTGTAGGTTATAGCTTCTTATGTGGGAGTGATGTAGCTAACGGATTTATTGGCTGGGTTGGTTTTGGAAATGGTCCATTAACTAACTTTGCATCAACTGATTGGTCTAGCTTCGTATTCAACTTAGTATTCTGTGCAACTGCAGCAACTATCGTATCTGGAGCCATGGCAGAAAGAACTAAGTTCTTAAGTTATTGTATTTATTCTTTCGTTATTTCTTTAATTGTTTATCCTATTGAAGCTCATTGGGTTTGGGGACCTGATGGCTGGTTAACAGCAATGGGATTCCACGATTTCGCTGGTAGTGCAGTTATTCACTACGTTGGTGGTTTAACTGCTTTAATTGGGGCTAAGCTTCTCGGTCCTCGTATTGGTAAGTTTAATAAAGATGGAAGCCCAAATGGTATTCCTGGTCATAGTTTAACTATTGGTGCTTTAGGTGTATTTATCCTTTGGTTTGGCTGGTATGGATTCAACGGTGCTGCTGCTAAGAATGGTACTCAGTTAGCAACTATCTTTGCAACGACTACTGTTGCACCAGCTCTTGCAACATGTACTGTAATGATCTTTACTTGGTTAAAGTATGGTAAGCCTGATGTAGCTATGAGTTTAAACGGTTCACTTGCAGGTTTAGTTGCAATTACTGCTGGATGTGATGCAGTCAATGTAATGGGTGCTTGTATTATTGGTATTTTATCTGGATTTACTGTTTGTTTCTTTACTTGGTTATTAGATTATAAATTACATATTGATGATCCAGTTGGTGCTGTCGCTGTTCATTTTGGTAATGGTTTACTTGGCACTATCTGTGTTGGATTATTTGCCTGCGGTACTGATACAATGCCTAAGGCTCAGGGTCTATTCTACGGAGGAGGCTTTAAGTTATTAGGTACTCAGTTACTTGGCTTATTATGTATTGGTGTTTGGACTGCTGTATTAATGACTATTACATTCGTAGTTATTAAGCATACTGTTGGTCTTAGAGTTACTGAAGAAGAAGAAATTACTGGTCTTGATAAGCTTGAACATGGTTTAGAGAGTGCATATGCAGGTTTCGCATTAGAAACAGAAACTTATACTGGTGCTACTGCTGTAACTGTTTCAGTTCCTGAATTAAGTGTTGCAGAAGCTGTTCCTACTGTTGCAGTCAATGGGGAAGGTAAGATCAGTAAGATTGTTATTATTGCGAAAGCAGAAAAGATGGATGCTTTAAAAGTTGCTATGAATGATATTGGCGTTGCTGGTATGACAGTGACAAGAGTATCAGGCTGTGGTGTTCAGAAAGGACAGACTGCTTATTATAGAGGTGCTAAGGTTGATATCCAATTATTGCCTAAAGTAAAGGCCGAGATTGTTGTGTCTAGTATTCCCGTACAGACAGTTGTAGATGCAGCAAGAAGTGTTCTATACACTGGTCAGATGGGTGATGGTAAGATCTTTATCTATAATGTAGAGAATGTCGTAAGAATCTCTTCTGGTGAACAAGGTCCTGAAGCCTTAAGCTATGAAGACTAAATAAAGATGAGACTCGAATTATTCGAGCCTCATTTTTTTCATTATTTGATTGATTGGTACTGATTATATTCTCTTCCTATATAATATAGATATATAAAGGAGACAGATATGGGTAAAATAATATTTCTAGATGTAGATGGTACATTAATTGATTATGAAGCAAAGTTACCTGCTTCAGCAGCTAAGGCAGTAGACATGGCACGAGCAAATGGACATAAGGTATATATTTGTACAGGATGTTCTAAGGCCGAAGTACTACAGCGTAATTTATGTGATTTAGATGGTATGATTGGTGGTAATGGTGCTTATGTAGAAGACAATGATGAAGTTGTTATGCATCAGGGATTATCAAAGGAAGATGTAAAACATATTGTAGATTGGTGTAATGAAAGACACTTAGGGTTCTATTTAGAAGCTAATAGTGGTATGTACTGCAATGACTATATGTTGGAACAGGGTCCTGAAACAATGGTTAAGTATGCTCAGGGTAAAGGAGCAGACCTAGAGAAAGCAAAGGAATCTTCAAAAGCATTCATGGATGGATTTATTCATTTACAGGGTGAAGACTTATATAGAGATGATGTGAATAAGATCAGCTTTATCTTAAGCTCTTATCAAGATCATTTAGATTCTAAGGTAGAATTCCCTGACCTTATTGCGAATACATGGGGTGGTAAGGGTGAAGTAGCCTTATATGGTGATTTAGGACCTACTGGTATTACTAAGAGACATGCCATTGAAGTATTAATGGAACATCTTGGTGCTGACTTTAAGGATACTATTTCTTTTGGCGATGCAAAGATTGATTTATCAATGTTTGAATGTTGTGCTTATAATGTTGCAATGGGTAATGGTGGTCCAGAAATTAAAGAAGCAGCAGATTATATTACGACTGATGTGAATGATGATGGACTTTATAATGCATTTAAACATTTAGGACTAATTTAAAAGCCGTTGTGAGTGTAATGCTCACAACGACTTTTTTAATGTCTTCTTTTGTATCTGTAGAGAACTTAAAAGGTATTTTTCTGTCTATTTTATATGTTGTACTGTATTCACGTAAGTCATTGTTTTTATCATATGTCTTAATCTGAATGTTGATATATTCTTCTTTAAATTTATATAACTTGATATGAAGACATAGATTGTAATAGTCACCTACCATACGTGACCTATTTGTTGTACAGGTAATGCCATAGGGTGCATCTATTTCTACAGGAATAGATGTTTCAAAGCGATGATATGCAAAATAAAGAGTAATAATTGCAATAATAGAAAGACCTATTATAAACTTCTTCTTTTTCATATCAACGTCTCCCCTCCTTTAAATTCTAACAAATTTCATGATATACATCTAGATATTTTCATACATTAGAAAACATGCCTCTCGGCATGTTATGACTGGCTATCTTTAATAACCACTGTTCAATTTAGCTTCGCAACCTCTTCATTAAATCCTTGCTCATTCCATTCATTTTTATGGTAGAGATTCTTATAACTCAATGAAGAAACTTTATTAATCTTAGTGGGATCAACCCCTTTCTCTAATAAACCGTTCTTAACGGTTAAAGCACGCTCGTACCCAAGCTTCTGTAGTCTTTCATCAGATGTGGTCTTGTCGAAGGCTGTCGTACCATAGATGTCTACTGCACCACCATAGTTACTCACAAAAGAAGCAACACTATTCAACTTCTCTGGATTCAACAATTTTGAGGAATTCTTATCGAATTCCAGCCCAGTTAGGCAATACTTACTTTTAATATCATTATAGCTATTGCTAACCATTGACACAGCATTGTAATCTGTATCTTGACCTACTTTGCTAACATTTGGGCCTTTGTAAGCTTTATTACTGATTGGATTACTATCTACGAAGTGAATCTTGTCTTTATTCATACCTGATTCAATAAGAAGCTTTGTTAAGAATTCCTTCTCCTTATGAATCGATGTTGTTGAAAGATTCTGGTATGATGAGGCAACCTGACCAACTGAATATAAATAGATGTTGTTGATGTTTTGAAGGTTTGGCAACCCGTGGACTTCCTTTAAATTGCTCACTGTCTTGTTGATATCAAGGTTGCTTAAGGAACCAAGAGTAGTCATGTTTAATAATCCTTTTGTAGATAGGCCTGATACGAAGCAGACAATATTATTATTTGATTTAGTGGTAAAGCTTTTAGATGCACAATTTAAGCTTTGAATCAGATCTACCTCAGGTGACTTTGCTTTAACATTATTCAAATCCTCAATCATATCTGAACTATATTTTTCTAAATATGCTTTCTTCTGTGTAGATGTTGTATGTGATTTAAGAGCTTCTACCTGATCAGTTTTCACTACGTATGGTTCGCCGTCACTATTAATAATAGATAACTGACCACCCTGTGTATAAGTCTTATTTAGATAAGGTTTTGCTAGAGTGTAGTCATGAAGCAAGGAACAAGAGTTGTTCCCTGCGATGACAGATAAATTATAATGATCTACTTTCTTAGATGAACAGCCACATAAGATAAGACTAAACGTCCATAGGGTGATTGTTAATTGTTTTAAGTTCTTCATTTTTGATATCTCCTTTTTCATTTGCTTTAGATTCTTCAGTTAGGTAGTCAGTTCCTTGCTGAGTGTTGATCTTGTCTGCCATTTGAAACTGAGAATGGTTCTTTAAGAAGTTAGTATTAGTCAATACAAGGTCTTCTAGAACTGAAGTTTCTTCTTCATTGAATGAATGTAAATCAATGTTTTGTGCCATTTGTAACTCATATAGTTGTAGTTTTAGTTCATTTGCACGTTCAGCAAGATCTACATTATGCATCTGAAGGGTATTCATTAGATCTTCACTTACTTCCTGTTTTGTCTTTAAACTCAACACAAAACTTAGAATAGATGTTAATAAAGGAATAAAGATTAAAGCGATATTACCTAAGATCAACTTAGTATCCATATCTTCACCAAGAATGATGGCTAGCTTTAGTACTACATAACAGAAGTAAGATCCTAAGAAGATTACGAGATCAAGTGTAGCTCTCTTATTCTTAAAGATTTCATCAAACTCATTGATCTGACATCCCATATGATAGACAGACACATCTAAACCAAGCGCAAAGATCCCACTTGACAGATACAGAAATAAAGGGTCGGCAGTAAAGAAAATCTGTTCAAGCGCATTTTCTACTACATAAAAGTCAGTGAATGTAAGAATTAAAATGATAATTCCAGAAACAATAGGGTTATCCAACAAATTCTTTTTGTGAATCTGCTGATACTCTTTCTTGTAATACTTCTTGTCCATACTCTTCTTCATAATTTTCTACTTCCTTTCCTAATTTTTTGATTCTTTCTTCATTAGATACAATATGAGCTTCAACCAAAGCTAACTCCTGCTCAAGTTTCTTGATTTCAGTCGCTTTATTGATGTTAATCCATTCAATCAATAGGTCGTGATTCAACTTATCTCTGTCTAAATAATTTAGAACGAAATCCTGATCGATATTAAGAGTTTTATAGAATAACTCAAAGTTCTCTTCATCAATGTATGAGAAGTCATGTAAGTACTTATTAATAGTATTAAGACTTCCAGCATTGCTAGAATCTAAGACTGAGAAGAGTCCATTGTATGAAACTGGAACTACATCTGTAAGCTCATTTTCGAACTTCAAAATTTTTACTCTTTCTTCATCTTTATACTTAGATAGCTTCTTATTTCTTTTAAATAATCCATTAAAGAGTTTCATTGTCTCTCACTCCTTTCATTACTTCTTCCAACAAAGAATCTTCCTCATTACTATACTTAATAAATCTTTCATCATTACGATAATTAAGACGCGGAATTTCAATATCACATTTCTTACTTCCAAGATTCATTCCTTTACCATAATGAGTTAAATAGACCTGGAGACCATTCTCTGCCTTATCTAATTCATCTAAAAGCTTATTTCTCTTTTTTAAGTAATCATTCTTTAAATCAAGAAGTTCTAGAGATAAAGCATGATTCTTGATCTTTACATTCATTATCTTTTTTTTACCTCTTGATGATGAAGGATCAATACCACTTAACTCAATATAGTTCATCTTCATCTTATATAGCACTTTCTCAGCTTCTTTTGAGAACTGCCCTAAGTTTTGATGTAATACCTTCATCATTTCATTTAGATAAGCGTTGTAGTCATCCATCTTCTTACTGAAATAGACAATCTTATCATTTTCGTAATGTTCAAGATGGAGCTTAGAATCAATAGCGCCATACATTGTGATAAAAAATCTAGGATACATAGTTCCTTTAACTCTCTTTCTCATAACTTATTCCTCCTTTCATTTAATAATGTAATGGAAAGAGTTATTCCCACTTTTTTTAAATCTTTTATTTCTCCTTTCCTCACTTAATAATGTATGGCAAGAAATAATTCCCTATTTCTAACCAAAAAAGATTAAAAGAACACCTAAAAGTGAGGGCACTGAAAAAGTGCCTTTTTTTGTACGCTTTTATACCCTTATAGTTGGAA